>Ga0134092_1000957_pt1 | contig 26904 bp, 26 predicted proteins | sample 3_6taG_FD_94454 | JGI IMG/M metagenome (GOLD analysis project Ga0134092, IMG submission 94454) | Switchgrass degrading microbial communities from high solid loading bioreactors in New Hampshire, USA - 3_6_20_6_A3 metaG | ecosystem: Engineered > Bioreactor > Semi-continuous > Anaerobic >... | reverse complement strand
TCCTTTGCTAATTATTCTTACTTTAATTATAGCATTAGGATATCTCTAATAAAAAGTGTATTAAAAAAATATGCTTTTGAGCGTATAAAAAACGCTTCTAAAATATATTATACGAGGGATCGGAAATGATCATTACGACAACGCATACGGTGGAAGGAAGAAGGATAAGGGAGTACAAAGGAGTCGTTTTTGGGGAGGTCATTGCCGGAGTTAACTTCTTAAAGGACTTTGCTGCAGGGCTTTCCAACATCTTCGGCGGTCGGGCCGTCTCCTATGAAGATGAATTGATAGAGGCAAGGGAAAGCGCCCTGCGGGAGATGGAGCAAAGGGCCAGAGCCCTCGGAGCCAATGCAGTGGTCGGCGTCGATGTGGACTATGAGGTACTGGGCCAGGGAGGCAGTATGCTGATGGTCACCGCTTCCGGCACGGCAGTGGTTCTGGAGTAAGAAAAACTTGAAATTTTTGCTTGGAGGATTACTCAATGATACGCGAGATGAGAAGGCAGGAGCGAAAGATTAGTACGGAAGAAGCCATTGAGCTTTTGAAAAAATGCCAATATGGGATTCTTTCAACGGTGGGAGAGGACGGTTTTCCTTACGGCGTTCCCCTTAACTACGTCTATTTGAATGACCGCATCTATTTCCAATGCGCCCCGGAAGGCCACAAGCTGGACAATATCAAGTTTAGTGATAAGGTATCCTTCTGCGTTGTGGGAGATGTGGAGGCGGTGCCGGAAAAGCTCACCACTAAGTATGAAAGCGCAGTGGTGTTTGGCAAAGCCTATGAGGTAAGCGGGGAGGAAAAACATGCCGCTCTCGTTGGGCTGATAGAGAAATATTCCAGTTCGTATATGGAGAAGGGAATGAAATGTGTCCAAAACGCCGGAGATAAACTGAAGGTCATAGGAATAACCGTTGATCGCATAACGGGAAAAGCCAATCGATAGTAAAAAACCCTGCCGCTAGCCGGCAGGACTTTTTTATTCAAGATTCAGTTTTCTTTTCAAAATGCTGTTGGCTAGACCAAAGAGTCCGGCGATAAGCAGAACTGCGATGATGCTTAAGGAGCTGATAAAGCTGTTGAGGGTGGCAGGCGACGGCCCGGACTGCAACAAGTCTACACCGAATAGGAGGACAAATACAACCATTATGATCTGATAAGCAATATAGAGCAGGCAATACATGCCAAAGGAAGCTATAATCCGGTGCCTGGAGAAGAGGTGGCCCAGGGCCATGGCGGAATAAAACATCAGGATGTTGAGGGTCCAGGCCAGTATGGCGTACAGAGGCATGATTACGAGGCCCTTAACTCCAAAGCTGTCTAGAAATAGGCGGATAAGCCTGGGAATTTCACGCAGGATATCCTGATTGATTGCCATGATTATAAGGGAAACCATGAAGGTCAGGAAGCTTAGGAGGGTCCACATCAGGGAAACGAGCAGTTTGCTTGTAATATGCATCCAGGATTTCACCGGCAGGGTGAACATCAAATATCCTTCATTCCCCAACAGGTTTTTATAAAACCGCTGGAGCACGATGATGAGGGTCATAACCATCAGGCCTACAAGTAAGGCAAAATAGATGATGGTGCCAAGGATTCTTAAGGCAATCTGAAAATCAAAGCTGTTTGAAGCCTGAAAAGCTTGAAAAGGATTTAAAAACCGGTTTACGGCGGCAAACAGGAGCAGGACCAAATACACGGGTACAAAAAGGCGGCCTGTGGCCTTGATTTCATATTTCAAGAGCTTTCCTAACATTTGAATACCTCCCTGAATAGCGAATCGATGGATTTTCCGGTCTCCTCTCTGATTTCATCCACCGTTTTGTGAAGGACAATCCTTCCTTCCTTGATGAAGATGACATCATCCAGGATTTTTTCGATGTCGGAGATAAGATGGGTGGACAGAATGAGCGTCGCATCTTCGCTGTAATTCCGGATAATGGTGTCCAGAATATATTCCCGGGCAGCCGGATCGACGCCGCCAATGGGCTCATCCAGGAGATAAAGCTTTGCCTCGCGGCTCATGACCAAAATGAGCTGGACCTTTTCCTTTGTTCCCTTGGACAGGGTCTTCAGCCTGTCTTTTGGCTCGATCCGGAGCCGTTTCAGCATATCATAGGCTTTGTCGGCGTTGAAATCCCCATAGAAATCCTTGAAGAAGGATATGATATCCGACACTTTCATCCAATCGTTGAGATAGGTCTTCTCCGGAAGGTAAGAAACGATTTTTTTCGTCTCAATGCCCGGAGGATATCCTCCTATCCGGATGGTACCGCTGGTTGGAGTCAAGAGCTCGTTGCAAATCTTGATAAAGGTGGTCTTGCCGCTGGCATTGGGACCCAAAAGGCCTACGATTCTGCCGCTGGGGATACTTAAAGTAACGTTGTCCAGGGCTTTCTTTTCACCGAATGTTTTGGTTAAATTTTGACACTCCAAAATTGCTTTCATTTCTTCATCTCCTCCGTTCTAGCCCTAAGCAGGGCAATGATTTCCTGATCATCAAAACCGAGCTCCTTCATCTTGTTTAAAAAATGGAGTATATGCTCTTCTGCCAGCTTTTTTTTGACTTCTTTCACTTTATTCACATCCTCCGTTACAAATCGTCCGCTTGTGCGGTTGGTATACAAAAGCCCATCCTCTTCGAGCTTGGCAAGGGCTCGCTGCATCGTGTTGGGATTGACGGAGGCTTCCTGCGCCAGATCCCGGACGGAGGGCAGCCTGGAGCCGAGGGGATATTCGCCTGAACAGATTTTCAGCTCCATCTGTTCGATGAGCTGAACATAGATTGGGCGATCGGGTTTCAAATCCCAGGGCATTGGATCACTCCTTTGTATTATTGTATTAATTACTTAATATAATAATACAAAATCCAAGGGGTATTGTCAATAGAATTAAAAAAAAACCAGGCTCCCTCTTGACAGCCTAACCCAAATGTTATATAGTTAGTTACACAAGTAATTAACCGGTAAACCAATAAACAGAAGGGGACGAGTTGAATGTTCATTGATTTTAATGGTGAAAAACCCATCTACATTCAACTGGCTGAATGGCTGGAGGATGGGATTTTAAAGGAAGCCTTTCCGGAGGAGAGCCAGATTCCATCCACAACGGAACTGTCTGTAACCTTGAAGATCAATCCCGCGACGGCGCTAAAGGGAATCAATATGCTGGTGGAGGAAGGGATCGTTTATAAAAAGCGGGGGATTGGGATGTTTGTCTCAGAAGGTGCAAAGAAAAAGATTCTGATGAAACGAAAACACCTTTTCTATGTGAGCTATATCCTGCCGCTGCTCTCGGAAGCAGAGAAACTTGGCATAGGACTGGATGAAGTCATTGAGATGATAAAAGGAGGGGTTGAAAAGTGAGCTTTATTGAGATCAAAGGCCTGGAAAAGCAGTTTGGAAAGGTCACTGCAGTGAAGAACATCAATATCATCCTGGAAAGGAATAAAATCTACGGTTTGCTGGGCAGGAACGGGGCAGGAAAAACAACGCTGCTCAATCTGATGACAAACAAGCTTTTCCCCACAAAGGGAGAGATATGGATCGAAGGGGAGCCGGTTTTTGAAAATGATCATGCGTTATCCAAAATCTACTGTGTGACGGAGAAAAATCTGTACCCGGAGGGTATGAAGGTCATCGATGCATTTCAGTGGACCAAGCGGTTTTATCCACAGTTCGATATGGACTATGCGATGGAGCTATCGAAAAAATTTCAGCTAAATGTCCATAAAAAGATCAAACAGCTGTCGACCGGTTATCAATCCATTTTTAAAATCATCACAGCCCTGTCCTGCAATACCGAGATTCTTCTCTTGGATGAGCCGGTACTGGGGCTGGATGCATACCACCGGGATTTGTTTTATAAAGAATTGATCGCCAATTACAGTGAGCATCCGAAAACCGTTGTCATATCAACCCACCTCATTGAGGAGGCAGCCGACATCATAGAGGAGGTCATCATATTGAAAAAAGGAGAAGTCATCTTGAATGAAAGCGTTGAGAAGGTATTGGCCAGGGGATACACTGTATCAGGACCTGTAGGAAAAGTGGATGACTTTTTAAGCGGAAAACAGGTGATCGGGTTTGATGTGATCGGAGGCTTAAAATCGGCTTATATTCTGGATGACAAACCTGTCACTCATAGGCCGGCTGACCTGGAAATGAGCAGATTGGATCTGCAGAAGCTGTTTATTCATCTGACCAATGCATAGGAGGGAATCCATGATGAGACTAAAAAAGATATTTTTGTATTCTTTATTTGACTGTGGAAAGGCTTTGATTCCCTACTATTTCGTAACCATTTCGGTTTATATATTGCTTTGCATCTTATTGAGTCCGGCTGTTCTCATTTCAAGCGAGGGAGTCAGGATAGGCGGCATTGAGATAAGCTCCGTGATTTTTATACTGATCGTCGGGCTCAATTCCTTTAAAGAGACCTTTCACTTTGGGCTTGTCAACGGAGTATCCAGGAAAACGCAGTTCCTGGGCTTTATGTGCGCCGTAGCTGCTCTGGCTGCATTCATGGCTCTGGTTGATACCGTTGTGGGCTTGGCTTTTGGCGGCTTCGTCGAGTTCAATTCTTTATATATGCAGATATATGGAAAACGATATACGGCTTTTCCTTCCGGGCTTTCATTTCAAGGACTTGCAGAGGGATATCTATGGACTTTTTCTGTGTATACCATGGTGGCCATGCTGGGGTACTGCATTACCCTTTTGTATTACCGCTGCAATATAATCATGAAGTATGTCGTATCCATCATCCCGATTCTGATTGTCTTCTTTCTCTTTCCTGCCCTGAACAACCTGACAAATGGTCGGTTTTTATCCGGACTGGGTCAGTTTCTGGTATGGAGCATGGGGTTCGGGCAGGGCGTGAATCCCTATATGGCCGTGTTCAGCTTTCTCGTGGGATTTGGGGTCCTGGGATTTTTCTCCTACCTGCTTATACGAAGAGCCGTGGTTAAACAGTGAGAAATCTGTAAAGGGTTGCCTCAAGGTTTTGACCTTTGAGAACTTCAAAGCATTTGATGTAGGTTAGGAAAATTGCATTGAATGCGAAGATATATACGTTTAGCCTTAAGAAAGCCATTGAAACTGGAATAAGCCAGGCCTGTGACCAGGCCTCAGATTAATGACAAACCCCCTGTTTTTTTAAGACAGGGGGGTTGTCATCAATCTGAGCCGCAAAAGCGGCTTTTTTACGTTGCTAGATGGTCCACTGATTGTGGATGATTCCGACCAAAAGCAATTTGGAGTTGTATTCTTCAAAGACCAGCCTGAGGCTCTGCCAATCCATGCCTGCGTAATCCGGGTTGAAGCCGGAGAAATAGTATTCCACAACAATGGGATTGTCATAGACTTCAAACTGGTTTTCAAGGGCATTGCCAAAGCTTAATACCGTATTGTATCCCACTTGCTCCGCATTGAGAAAGTCAGCCGTATAAATGAATTTTTCATAATACTCGGCAGGAGTCAAGCGGATTTCATCCCCGGTTCCGTCATAATGCCCCCAGAGGTAGGTCTTTTTGTCTTCAAAGAAGCCCTCAATTTGCTCCTTGTTGAAGACGATATCCTGATCCGGCTGGACGTAGGTATAGGGAGTAAACCGCACTCCTTTTTCCGGATGGACATATTGAGCCAAAGTCTTCATATCCCTTTCGCTGATGGCAGTCAAAACTTTTTCGGCGGTTTCTTTAATGACCCTCTCCGCGATCTCAGGCTTGATGATGCCTTCCTCTGTGTATTCGTACTGAATCCCGCCTTCCGGAATGGTGCCTTCTTCTTCAACTGCCTTTTCCTCCTGCTGGGCTATGCCTTCTTCCTCAACCGTGTCCCTTTTTTCTTGTCCTGCGTTTTCCGCTTCATTTTGTAAATTGCCTTTATCTTCCTGACGCCGCTCTGCGCCGCAGGCCGTGACAGACAGGACGAGCAACAGACAAAGGGTGCAGGCGATGAGTTTCCTTTTCATCTTCACATTCTCCTTTTTGCGATTTGGCCAGGTGTAGGAATGGCCAATAAATGATCGGCTCTATGGTACCAGACGAAAAAAGCACAAAAATGTTTCATTCGCTGTTTCAGAAAGACCGCCTAAGGCTGATAAAGAAAATAATGAATTTCATATAGATTATTATTTGGCTGTTGGAATATTTTATGCGAAATAAAAAATTATCAAAAAAGAAAGAATATTGACAGGAAGAAGGGAAAATAGTAAAATAAAGGCCAAGTAGGACTAAAGTACTATTATTATAGGAATATTCCACTATGGTCTTAATGTTTTTTTTGCTATTCTTTCCTGTTTTATAAGAGAAGAACGGATAACTTGAGTATAATAGCAAACCTATCGAAAGGTAGGGACGCAAAGCCACGAGTCTAAAGTAGCTCTTACCAGGACAGTCGGGTTGCCATCAAGAATCCTAATATATTACTTGAGAGGGGGCAATCTGTGATTGCCCTTTTCTATTATATAGAAAGGGTTTCAAGCTTTGGTAATCCGCAGCATAGGGCATATGGACACGTGAAAGCTTTTTTGCAAATGAAATAAAGGATTGCTGTGGGATTCTCCCTTGCAGCACCCTCAAGCAGTACGGTAGCGGATGGAGAGATTGTTGAACTGAATGGATACATTTTGGACAAATAGAAAGGTGAGCGATTCATGATCATTGAAGCGCTGAATGTTCAGGATGCTATCAGTAAAGCTGAGGAAATTTTAAAATGCAAACATAGGCAGTTTAGAGTGATTACACATCAAAAACCATTATCAGTGCTGTGGGGGCTGATAAGACGGAAAGGGGTATATGAGGTTATACTAAAAAAAGTCGAGCCAAACAAAGAGCTTCAGGGAGCGCAAGGAGCAAAGGATGGCTCTGTCCAGATTCTCCATGGGGAGGTGAAGGTTACTGAACCGATAGGGACAGGGAGATACCCATCGATTATCGCTGGGGATCCGGGCGTTGATGTATATGTGAACGGCAAGAAGATTCTGGGTGGATATATCATAACAGGGGAGGACCGGATTAGGTTGGTACCCAAAAGAATCCCGCCTAAAACGGAAATCAAGGTGCAGGTATCGGAAGACAAGATGAAGGCCTATTTGACGATTTCTCAAGAGCCGGGTAAGATTTTTTATGTGGAAGATACAGAGCCGGAAAATAGCATTTACATACGGACCGCTTATCAGGAGGTTCCCGCTTCAAAGCCAACCATGGAACAGTGTATAGAGGCCTTAAGAGCTGAAAACATCCTGGAAGAGTATATAAATAAAAATGCGATAGAGGAATTCCTTGAGACCAATTCCGAAGGAAAGGTTTTGGCAGCTCAAGGGAGGGCCCCCATTCATGGTATAGACAGTAAAATTAAATTATTCTTTAAAAATGAAAAGTATCGGAATCCTGATCTGGATACAGATAAGGCAGTAAACCTTTTGGATTATATCATTATTCCTTCTGTGAAGATCGGTGAAGTTTTGGCAGCTAAGTTGACGCCGGCCATACCAGGCCGGGACGGCGTAAATGTCAGAGGTGAAGTGGTAAAGGCCAAAGACGGTAAGGAGATCGAGCTTGCAGCAGGCATGGGTACTACCTTGATTGAAAATTCAAAAATAGTAGCAGCAATCAATGGGCGTCCGGTTTTCGAAAAAGGTGTAATAAGCGTTGTACCCCTTCAGGTCATCCCCGGTGATGTTGATGCCAACACAGGGAATATTCGTTTTGATGGGGATGTTTTGGTCAAAGGAAGTGTGAAAGAGGGAACCAAAGTGGTAGCAGGCGGAGAGGTTATCGTCTATGGCAGTGTCTATGGTGCGGAAATCATCAGCAGGGGAAACGTAAAGGTATACGGAAAGGTTATAAACAGCAAGATTACCGCCGGGGGAAACATGATACTGTACTTGGTTGTTTTGCCGAAAATGGAACGGATCTTATCTTTTATAGAGAAGGCACTTCATCAGGTGATGACCGTTTCTTCCGATCATGGAGGGCAAAACATTGGAAGATTGGTTTATGAAATAATCAATAATCATGGGCCTCTCGAAGAACTCCTGAAAGAAGTAGAAATGATACTAAGTCTTCTGGATGATGAGAAAAAGAAAGAACTTTCAAGCATTCTTGACAGAATCAAGTATTCCATCATTGGGATTCATGCATTACATATCCATAAACAGGAACAGATTCAGGAGCTTTGCAATGCAGTTTGCAAGTATGTCCAGGGCATAAAAGCTGAATATCTCAAAAATGTAGACATAGAATTTGGGTATAGTCAGAATTCATTTTTGCAGTCCGGCGGCTGTGTGATATCAACGGGTCAAGGATGCTATCAAACAAGAATCGTTGCGAAAAACAGAATTGTATTTCGGCTCAGGAGCAGCGTTGTAAGAGGAGGGGTCCTTATAGCCGGAAAGCACATTCGAGCAGGCATAGTAGGCTCTCCTGCCGGGATCAGAACATATTGCAGGGTATTGGATCCAAAAGGTAAAATCAATGCAGAGTATTACTATGATAATACATATATCAATGTTGGCGGCCGGTCAACAGTAGTAAAATCAGATGTCGTATAGTGCTTCTATGAAAATGGAAGCACAACTTATGCAAAAATGAAATCAAAAAAGTGTTGCGGTAATTTAAGCTTATTCTTTTTGCGTATAGTACCAATGATGATAGAATTCTGCTTGATGATGTGAGTAGAAACTTAATCAGGCAGATGGGGGCAAGGGATGACTGTGTTCTATGCATGAATCATCATTATTCTGATGTATACCTGTAGAAGGTCAGTTTCCATGAAAAATGAAATCAAGGAGGTCTGAAAGTGCTCGGCAAACGGCTTAGAATTGGTAAGAGCCAGAAATTAAATCGGTTTGGGAATATGGCCTCGAGGGTACATATATTACGAAGCGGTTTCATATTGCAACTGGCCTTCATATTCATCATACTTCTGATAATCCCCATATCTTATCATTCCATAATGAGTATTTATTCCCCCGGTAATGCCTCATTGCCGAACTTTACAGAGGGAGTAATTATCAGCCAAGTTCTTGCCTTTCTTGTTGTTGCTGTTTTCCTATGGAGGCACAGAAGACTGCATCTAAAAAATATGGAGATTATCAATCAATTAGAAGAAACCAACCAAAAGAATCTTAGCCTTTTGGAAACGCAGAAAAAAAACCTGGAATACCTGGAGAACGCTACAAGCGGGCTTTTGAATATTGTTGATTTTTTGCCGGATGCCACCTTTGTTATAGATAATGAAAACAAAGTTGTCGCATGGAACAAGGCAATGGAAGTAATGACGGGAGTGCTCAGGGAGCACATCCTTGGTAATGACCAATCGGCCTATGCTCTGCCCTTTTATGGGGCGAGAAGGCCGATGCTCATCAACCTGGTGGATGCACCCGATGAGGATATTGCCCGTGAATACAAGAACTTTGCCAGAGTCGGCAAAACGATCAGCGGAGAAAGGTTTTTGCCAAACCTGTATAATGGCAGAGGCGCTTACATATGGGCTACAGCAGCTCCCCTATACGATCATAAGGGAAACAGAATCGGAGCGATTGAATCGATACGGGATATCAGCGAACGGAAAAGAGTGGAAAGTGAACTGGAAAATTCCCTGTCCCTGCTTCGCGCCATCATCGAATCTACAGCTGACGGAATGATTGCAATCGACACGAAGGGCAGAATCGTCACCTGGAATCAAAAATTCATGGATATGTGGAAACTGCCCAAGGATGCTGTGGAATCGGGAGATGTTGAGGGTCTTTTACAGTATTTAAAAGAGCAGCTGGTTCAGCCGGAGCTTTTTATACAAAATCTACACTCGGCATATCAGAACCTGGAAATGAACATATCCGACACTCTGGAATTCAAGGACGGACGGGTATTTGAACGATACTCCACTCCCTATAGGATGTACGGTGAGATTGCAGGCAGGGTTTGGAGCTATCGGGATATTACCGAGAGAAAGCAGATGATCGATCAGCTCCAAAAAGCGAAGGAAGAGGCTGAAGCGGCGAATCGGGCCAAGAGCGAGTTTCTTGCCAAGATGAGCCATGAGATTCGGACTCCCATGAACGGGATTTTGGGTATGACGGAATTGGCCCTGGCCACGGAGCTCAATCCGGAGCAGAAGGAATATATTGACATGGCCAGGATCTCAGCCAATTCCCTTCTTCATATCATCAACAGTATCCTGGATTTCTCGAAAATCGAAGCAGGCAAAATGGAACTGATGAACCGTCCTTTTGATCTTGAGGAAGCAGTCAGCCAGGTGGCGGATAATTTGGCTCTCAGAGCCCATGAAAAGGGCCTGGAACTGGTATATTACATTGATCCTGATGTTCCCCTTCACTTAATTGGCGATGAAATTCGGCTGCAGCAGATTTTGTTCAACCTCATTGGCAATGCCGTGAAGTTTACTGATACGGGAGAAGTAATCTTCAGAGTGGGCATGGTCGGGGAGCAAAATGGGCGCGTTAAATTGCAGTTCATCATAAAAGATACCGGTATTGGCATCCCCGAGGACAAGATGGACAGGCTCTTTCAAAGCTTTATGCAGCTTGAAGATGTTCATGTAAGGAAGTACGGAGGGACCGGTCTGGGACTGGCTATTTCCAAACAGTTGGTGGAGATGATGGGTGGGGAGATCAGCGTCGAAAGCAGAGAAGGGGAAGGCAGTACCTTTGCTTTCACAGCGGTATTCCCGGTAGATGAGGGTAAAAAAGCCGAGAATCCTATTCAAATAGATATCTCCAATCTCCGTATTTTGATCATCGATGACAATAAAACCAATAGAATCGTCCTGGAGAAGATGCTGGCGAAAAAAGGAGCTTTGGTGGTATTGGCAGAGGGCGGAAGCGAGGGCCTTGATTTGATGAGGCAGCGCAAGGGGACAGGCGATCCCTTCGATATTATTTTGCTTGACGCCCATATGCCCGGAATGGATGGCTTTGCAGTAGCAGAGCAGATACGCCGGGATCAGGATATGAAGGATTCTATCATCTTAATGCTTACCTCTGCGGATATAAAAGGAGGCCCAATGCGGTGCAAGGAGCTTGATATTGATACTTATCTGGTCAAACCCATAAGTCAAAAGGAATTGCTTGAGGCTATTTCTAAAGCTTTGAGGAGAAAGCAAGATCATGAGGAATATAAAAATTATCATGGCATGAGAAGTATCGAAAAATATGCAGCTAATGGGAAAAAAGCCAGGATCCTGCTTGCTGAAGACAACTTAATCAACCAAAAGGTCGCCGTCGCCCTTCTGGAGAGGAAAGGGCATCAAGTGGTTGCCGTATCCAACGGGAAAGAAGTTCTGAGCCTTCTTGAAAAAGATCATGATTTTGATTTGATTTTAATGGATATCCAGATGCCTGAGATGAGCGGATTGGAGGCCACTGGAAAGATCAGGGAAAGGGAGAAGACAACAGGCCGACATATTCCCATCATAGCCATGACTGCATATGCCATGAAGGATGATAGAGAAAAGTGTATGGAAGCCGGTATGGATGGGTATATTTCCAAACCGCTGAATACACAGAATCTATATGACGAAATAGAGAGATTTCTGGAGCTTGAGGAAACACCGGTTGATTTGTCCGGAGTTTTAGAAGCTGCAGGCAATCATTCTGAATTTGTGGACGAGTTGATTCAAATGCTCTTGGATGGATACCCATCTCAACTGGAAGAGATGGCAATTGCGATCGAGGCAAAAGACCCTGCAAGGCTGGAGAAAAGAGCCCATACCTTTAAAGGAGCCATTTCTAATTTTGGTGCTGCAGCAGCTTATGATCTTGCTTCTAAACTGGAAATGATGGGCAGAAAAAGGCAACTTGACGGCGCCAATGACGTTTTAGCTGCACTGAATAAGGAAATGCTAAGAATAGAACGATATCTGAAGAAAGAAAAAATGAGATAAATTTGAAGAAGTAGAAGGAATAAGTTTTATGAAGGAAATTAGCAATTCTATGATAATGAGCAAAGCAAAGAACGGATCTAATTTAAAGCCTGCAGGCCAGGATAGCAGAAAAGCGAATATCCTGATTGTGGAAGATGAGGCTATTTCGGCCAAGATTTTGCAGGAAGCACTCAAAAATTCCGGATATACTGTCGTTGCAACCGTGACATCCGGCGCTGCCGCCATGGAATGCATTGAAAAGAAAAAGCCGGATCTGGTGCTGATGGACATCAAACTGGAAGGAGAATTGGATGGAATCGAGGCAGCCAAAGTCATTCACAGCAAATACGATCTTCCTATTGTCTATATTTCTGCATATGCCGATGAGGATATTCTGGACAGGGCCAGGATTACAGAGCCCTTTGGCTATATATTAAAGCCTATTAATAAGAGAGAACTCAATATGGTTATTGAGATGGCCCTGTATAAACATGCTGCAGAGCAAAAAATACGGAAAGAGAATGAAAAAGCCAGAGCCATTTTGGAGACGGCTTTCTTTAGCTTAACTGCGACGATTTGTCGATTGATGGAATACAGGGACTTTTATACGGCAGGGCATCAAAGAAGGGTGGCGGAACTGGCGGTAAAGGTGGGCAAACGTCTGAAATTGGATCAAAACAGCTTAAATGAGCTGTATATCGGTGGTATGCTCCATGATATCGGCAAAATAGGCATACCGGTAGAGATTCTAACCAAGACTTCATCCCTGTCTGAAATTGAAATCATGCTTATAAAAAGCCATCCGATAATTGGGTATGATATACTCAAGAATGCGGAACTTCCCTGGAATATTAAGGATATCGTCCTGAATCACCATGAAAAATTGGACGGATCCGGCTATCCCAATGGGATTTCCGGAAAGGACATCTCCAGAAACGTGAGGATCATCACGGCCTGCGACGTAGCGGAAGCCATGTCAACCTTCAGGCCTTACCGGGCTGCGAGGATGAAGATGGATGTGATAAATGAACTAAATTCCGGTAAGGGAATAAAATATGATGCAGACATAGTGGACATCATAATGGATCTGATTCATACCGGTGAATTTGATCCGTGGGAATGAAAAAAGGTTTCTACTGACAATAGTAGAAACCTTTTTTATGCATTTTGCTTGCATCAACCGCGTGCGAACTTGACACATACGGGAATGGAAATGTTTAGCTCATCGATTTTACTGAGCTCCCCTGTTTCCGGATTCACCGAGAAGGAAACGACGTTGTCGGAGTTTTGATTTGCTGCGATTAAAAATTTCCCCGTCGGGTCAAGGGCAAAGTCCCTTGGCATTTGACCGTAGGTTGATGAATGGGAAACCAGAGTGAGCTCTCCGGTGGCTTGATCGATTTTGAAGATGGCTATGCTGTCATGTCCCCGGTTGGATGCGTAGAGGAATTTGCCGTCGGGGGAGATGCGGATGGCGGCTCCTGATTTAAAGCCTTCGTATCCTTCAGGCAGGGTGGAGATATACTGCTTTTGCGTAAACCGGGAGCTTGCAGGATCGTAGTCCATAACAAGGACTTCTGCTCCCATCTCCGTGACCAGGTAAGCAAATCGGCCGCTGGGATGGAACACCATGTGCCTGGGGCCGGAGCCCGGTTTGACGCTGACGGTGAGATCGGGATTATGGGTCAAAGTACCGGTGTTTTTATCAAAATCATAGACCATGATTTTGTCTATCCCCAGGTCAACGGCGCAGAGATGCTTTTCATCGGGGGTGAGCATCACAAAATGGGCATGGGGTGTCTTTTGCCTCTGGGGATTGGGACCGGAACCCTCATGGACCAGTTTTACAATCAGGGATCCGAGACTTCCGTCGGGTTTAATAGAAAATGCGCTTACAGTTCCATCGGTATAGTTTGCGGTAAAGAGAAATCTGTTGTCCTCATCCATGCTGAGGTGGCAGGGGGATTTGCCGGTTGTCGGCAGGTCGTTTAGGGGCGAGAGCTCTCCTGTGGATCCGTCAATGGAAAATGCAGCTACGCCGCCGCCCGGAACATCCTTATAGGTACCTGTCTCCAGTACGGCATAGAGGAATTTCCTATCCTTGCTGATGGCCAGATAAGACGGGTTGGGAAGCTTGGCCATTGTGCCAACCGGCTCCATCTTTCCTGTTTCCGTATCCAGGCGCAAAGCCATGATTCCTTCGCTTGTGCCGTTTGTATATGTACCAATATAAACCAGATCGTCTAATGCCCTTGTCATCCTTTTATCCTCCTTTTTATAGATCCTGAGAAATTGCTTGACTTAATATATTCGCCCTTTTTATCGGAAATCCTCTTTTACCTTTCGGATTCGTCGAAACCGGGAGCAAAAAGGGGCAGGAAGGAATTCAATGGCTTTTCCGGAGGAGTACGAAAAAGGCGCCCAAAAAACGGAAACCACCTCTTGGGAATAGGTGGTTTCATGTATAAAGGTGGGGAATAGCTTATAGGTAAATTATAGCAAGAAAATATGTCATAACTATGAAGTATTTATTAAATTTATGATAATTATCTATATTTTTTCAGATGATAAGCTCAAGCCCAGGGGAAAAATATAGATGATCATATCTTGAAGGAGGTTTTCTATGAACGAGAATCATAATGAATCGAAGGCCCAGGATTCAAAGGAAGAGCTAAAGCGAGCAAATGAAAAACGAATCGAAGCCCTTTTGGATATCAATGACCGGTATGTCCGCACCCAGAGGCATCTGGAGCAGCATTCCGATGTCGCGGATCCGGACAGCCTGAAGCATGCCCTGGAGATTCAAGAGGAAAGAGAAAAAAGGATGGAGAACCTGAAAAATATCATCGCCTACGGTAAACATGAAGAGGTAGATGAGGAAGAAAATCTCAAGAGGAATCTCGAATATACGGAGAATTATCTTGAGCAGCATGGATCCCATATGGATGAATTTACACTGCAGAAAACCCTGGAGAAGCAGGAGCGCAGAAAAGAACGGTTGGAGTCCATGGAGTAGGGAACATTGCGGAGCTATCCGCAATGTTCTTTTTTTGGATGTTGGATTTTTCCATAAAGAATGATATACTATATAAACAGTTCAAAAATGGGGGTGGGTTAATGAGTCCTTTTGAAGCCTTGATGCTGCTGTGCTTCGGCGCAGCGTGGCCTTTTTCCATATATCGGTCCTATAAATCCAAATCTACACAGGGGAAGAGCTTTCTTTTCATGGTTATCCTGGTGATTGGATATTTATCCGGGATCATACATAAGTGGTTTTATAGTTTTGATTATGTTATTTTTCTGTATATCCTAAATGCCATGATGGTTTCCGTTGATATACTCCTTTATATTCGAAATTCCAGAATGGAAAAAGGCAGCCGGTGAGCTGCCTTTTTCCGTTTCATTTTTTATCCATATCGCGATGCTGGAGGTTGGGCTTGGGCTTTCTCTGGGAGAGATTGGATTGGCTGTTTTCCGCTGAGGAGGTCTCAGGAGAGGCAACCGACAAATCCGTATTTGGTATAGGCCGTGTAGAGGGAAGAGGGGGTTGGCCCATGTCCGGCAGGGTATCCGGAGGTGTCACAGGCATATGGCCCATGCCGGGCAGTGTTCTGCCGGGCATCATCCAGTTGCCGGGATACTCTGTGGCAGGTGCCGTTCTGCCGGGTACCAAGGGGAAGCCAGGGTTTGCAGGCATGAGAAAACCGGAGTTTAAACCCGGATAATCATACTCAGGGAGCATCATGCCCGGCATCATGTTGGAATACGGGACATTGGGCATATTCATCTCCGGCGATACAGCCGGACAATGGATTCCGGGCAATTCCGGCATGGGAGCTCCTGTGCAGTGGTGCAAATACATCTGGTAATGGTACCTTGCCATCATAGAATGGTATTGATGGAGCCTTTCATAGGTTTCTGCCTTTGTTTTATGATACATGTACGATTCCCAGTGATGGCGCATCATCATTTCCATGTCCATATCCATTCGATGATTCATGTGATTTCCGGTCAAATTTCATCAATCCTTTCCAATGCTTTTTTCAAAACCTTATCTGTGCCCGATTGCAGTATATGAAACGGAGCTTGCGTTCGTGTCAGAAGGATATAAACAAAGCCATGAAAAGGAAAGAGTGGACAAGGTGCATTTTTCACCCTGTCCACTCTTTCCTTTTTCCGATTATTTCTTAACATGGCATAAGCTCTGTAATGAACAACCTTTACAGCCGGCGCAGCCTAAAGGTTTTTTCAATACCGTATGGCATCTTGGACATCTCAGGATCTTATCGTCCTCAATGACCATCCGGCAGGTGGGACATTGGATTTTCACTTATATCAGCTCCCTATACTATGAATTGGGCAAGGATTCCGGATGCCAGGAAGGAGACAACGAAGCTGCTGAGCCAAATCACCAGGGATTCTTTCCAGCTTCGCTCCTTGAAGATCACCATAACGGAGGCAATGCAGGGGACAAAGAGGGTAATGGCCACCAGGGCAACGACGGTCTGGGCCGGATTCAAAAGTCCCTGGGTAACCATATCATTAAGGCCTGCAGCTCCGAAGTCGCGCCTGATAATTCCCATGATAAATGCAACGGCAGTTTCCTTGGGCAGCTTCAAAAATCCGTTGGTGATCGGTGCCATCAGATTGGCTATGGCATCCAAAGCTCCGGTATATTGCAGGATCGTAATGAGGACAGCGCCTAAAACAAACAGGGGTCCTGCTTCAAGAATAAATCCCTTTGTTTTGAGGTAGGTCTTCTTCAGGATGTTTTTAAGCTGCGGTACGCGGATGGGAGGCAGGTCAATCAGCAAATCGGTGGACTCCCCGGGCATCACCTTGTTGAGCCCGGTCCCAATCAGCACAAAGATGGCAAAAATCACAGCGCAGTATAAAAGTACCAGCTTTCCGCCCAGGGGAGATATGAGTCCTACGATAACCCCCAGTTGAGCCGAGCAGGGGATGGTCAGGCCCAGGAGCATGGTGGCAATGAAGCGCTCCCGTTTGGAGCCCAAAATGCGGGTGGTAATGGTGGCCATCGTTACGCAGCCAAATCCCAGGATCATCGGGATGATGGCCCTGCCATTCAAACCAAGGCCGGTCAGCAGGCGATCTGTCAAGGCTGCGATGCGGGGGAGATAGCCCGTGTCTTCCAGGATGGAAAGAACCAGATAAAAGCCGACGACCAGGGGAAGGAGCAAACCAAAAAGGTAGATGGGAGCCATGGAAAGGACTCCGAATTCACCGATGAAAAGATCATACCAGAAGCCTTCCCCTCCGACAATCGGAGTTAAGAGTTTTGTGATGAAGTTATAATAGTATTCCCCCATGATGATTTCCTCTGTGATTCCTACCACCGTCTGGGCAAAGAAGACCCCGACGATTTGATAAACAATCCATAGAGTAAGGGCAAGAATGGGGATTCCTGTGATGGGGGAGAGCATCCAGCGGCCCAGCCGAACGCTGAAGGATGCGCCTTGATTGGTTTGGGAGACAACTTTGTCGACGATTTCATCCACCCGCTCCCGCCTTGCCCTGTAGATCGCTTCTCTCAATTTGAGGGGAGCCGTCACATTGTGGCGCTCAATGATATTTTCGTCTTCTTCCAGGATCAAAAGGGCTTCAGAATCTTCATCCACCAGGTCCCTGACCTTTGGAAGATTTAGCTTCACAAGGTCAATGGCGTTTCCGACCCTTGCACTCTCCAGGGCCTTTTTCACTTCTTCAATTCCTTGTCCCCTGGTGGCGGTGGTGGGGATAACAGGAACGCCAAGCTCTGCGGAAAGCTTGTCTACATCTATCAAAATACCGTTTCGCTTTACTTCGTCCATCATGTTCAGGGCCACTACCACGGGCTTACCCATGTCAATCACCTGCTGGGTGAGGAATAAGTCCCGCTCCAGATGAACCGCATCCACTACGTTTAAGATGACGTCCGCATAGAGGATCACATCGCGGGCTACCCGTTCTTCGTCGTTGAAGGAAGAAACTCCGTATACGCCCGGAGTATCCATCACAACATAATCCAGGTATTTACCGGAACTGATGTCTACCGTTGTGCCGGGAAAGTTGGAAACGTCTACATAGATGCCTGTCAATGCGTTGAAAAATACGGATTTACCGACGTTGGGGTTTCCGACCAGTACGATCTTTTTTGCTTCTTGATGAATATCAATTTGAGCCGTCATGTTGTGGCATTGCATAAAATTGCCCTCCTAAAAATCAATCATCAGACCGCACGGATCTCAATTTTCTGAGCCAGGCGACGGCCCACTGCAATCTCCTGCATCCGGTTCTGCAAAATCACAGGCCCTGCAGGCAATTTGCCGGAACAGAACAATTTGGCCCCTTCATAGATGCCGAGGCGGATGGCTTGATTGCGGATCTTGGAGTCCGGTATGGAGACAACTTCGAATTTTTGACCTTTTACTGCTTTGTCCAGAGTCATGTTCAATCCTCCCTTAGTTAAACGATATTGATAATCATTCTCAATAAAAATATGTAGTCCAGCCCCATATTTCTTACAAATACATATTAATGCAAATGAGAACCATTGTCAATAAGAATTTACTCATATTTTTCTCATTATTGACTCTGCCCCTGGGGTATAGTTTACAATCAATGCTAGGGGGGAGTGGTGCTATGATCTTGCTTATGAAGCTGCTGCAGAAACGCATCCTGCTTGTTATGCTGACCGTCTGCATCAGTATATTTTATATCATAGTATCCCTGTGGTGGAATGAACAGCTCAGCAGCATCATCGACATAATTCATGCAAAAGCTTCGGTTTCCGCCGGGACTGTTATGATGGCTGCAGTTACCATTTTGCTCAGCGCAGGAATGGCATATTTGCAGGGCCTGTGCTCGGGCTGGACCTGTGAAAACCTGGCCCATGACCTCCGCATGGGATATGCAGAGCATTTCACAGCCCTGTCCGTAAGCCAAGTGGAAGAACTCAATGCAGGAAAGCAGCTCTCCATACTTCAAAATGAAATCGCCGATATATCCGGCTTCCTTCGCTCGAGCCTTTTCACTTTTGCAGATGATTTGATCAAATTCATTGGCACTTTTTTCTGGATGCTCTGGCTGAATCCCAGGTTGACGGTGCTATCCAATCTGCCGACTGTTTTTATCATAGGGTATACGGTTTATTCCAGCAAGGTCATAGGCAGGTTTGCGCAGGAAAGCCAGCAGGCCAATGCAGCGATGAACGGTTTTGCCGATACCCTGATCACAATCTTTCCGGTTCTGCGGCTCTTTGATGCAAATCCTCTCATTCAGGAAAAATACGATGGAGCCCTTGAGGAGTGGAAAAGGGCAAGCATACTGGAGGAAAGGAAGCGGGCAAAGCTAATGTCCCTGTCCGCCTTGCTGTCCTGTATTCCCCTGCTGCTTCTTTTGTTCATCGGCGGCAGCCAGGTCATTCATGGATCGACAACCGTCGGCGATTTGTATATATTTATCAACCTTTCCGGGAATGTATCCGGTGTGATGATGAACATGCCGGGCAGGATTGCCCTGTTTCGGAGATTCCTGGCCAATTTAAAGAGGGCAGAACCTTATGTATCCATCGATACAGGGAGGGGGAAAAATGAGTATCTATATTGAAAATCTGTCCTTTGCCTATGGGGACAAAGAGGTCCTGCGCGATATCAATTTATATGTTGAAACCGGAGAAAGAATCGGGATCATTGGGATGAGCGGCTGTGGGAAAAGCACGCTTTTAAAGCTCATTGCCGGTCTGTATTCTCTCCAAAAAGGCATTGTCGAAGTGCATGGAGCCCGCAAGCCTGAGGAAATACGCAAGCATGTGTCCATGGTAATGCAAAGCCCGATGCTTTTTCCGGCCAGCATTAAAGACAATATTACCTGCGGACACCCTATGAGCGATGAAGAAGTAAAGCGGGCCTGTGACGCGGCACAGCTTTCCGATTGGATCGAAACGCTGCCGGACAGGCTCGATACTTTTGTCGGAGAACGGGGCGGAAAGGTCTCCGGCGGCCAGGCCCAGCGAATCGCCATTGCCCGGGCCATTGCCAAAGGCGCTCCGGTTGTTCTGCTGGATGAAGCCACAAGTTCTCTAGACGGCGATACAAGCCATGCGGTCTTATCTGCCCTTGAAAGCCTGACCAGGGAGAAGACCGTTATCAGCGTAAGCCACCGGCCTGAAGCCCTGGTGGGCTACAGCCGTATCTACCGGCTGGAAGGAGGGCGGCTTTATCGTGTGTGATATCCGTGATATATGGAAATTGTTTAAAACGGCAGGCGGAGTCGGTCGCTTTATTTTCCTGACACTCCTGCGCTGTCCCTTTGACGCCCTGCATACGGTCATTCAGGCAAGCTTTTTACAATTTGCCTTTAACAGCATCAATTCGGGAAGCCGAACCGGATTGTTTTATGCCTGCGTGTGGTTTGGAATTGGAAGTTTGCTTCTTTTTTTATATAATGGAATTGTATGGACCTTATACGCAACTTATGTTGTCAAATGGGTGAGTACTATACGCCGAAAGCTGTTTAAGCATATTTCCACTTTGTCTTTAGAGCAGATTGAAGCCAGGCCCTCCGGAGAATGGATCACAAGGCTGAATGCCGATGTTCAGGCGGCGACGGCTTTGCTGAATCAATCGATCCACCTGCCCCATGCAATTGTAGCAACCATAAACATCTGTGCCAGTTCCGTGATTCTCCTTTTGATGGATCCGGAGCTTTTTGGATGGATTGTGGCTTTTGTTATCCCCCATGTATGGATCCATCAGCTTTTTATAGCAAAGCCTGTGGATCGGTATGCCATGGAGGTGCAGGAGGCCACCGCAAAGAACACGACGGATATGAATGCCCTTGTGACCTGCTTTGATGCAGCCGTTCTTTATGATGCCCAGGGATTTTTATTAAAGCGTTTTGAAGAAAGTAGTATAGAGGTCCGAAAAGCCAACATGAAAATACAGCATCGAAGGGCATTGGGGAGCGGCTTGCTGCCACTGCTGGGCATGGGCGGTTATCTTGTACTCCTTCTGATCGGCGGGAGTTGGATTGCTGATGGGACCATGACCTTTGGCAAGCTCACGGCGGCTTTTCAATACAGGGGCGGCTTGCTAAAGGGCTCGATGATGCTTTTAAACAGCTTGATAAATATCAAAGCTGCCCTTGCGGGCATAAGGCGCGTCAATGAAACGATGTCGATTGCACTGGAGGGATAGGTATGGAAGAGCCGTTGATGAGAATCGGAGAGATCGCTGCGTTTTTTAACGTGTCTGTAAAGGCCTTGCGCCTGTATGAGAAAAAAGGGATCATCAAACCTGCAAAAATCGATCCCGGCACAGGCTATCGCTATTACACCCCTGATCAGGTACAGACCCTGAATGCCCTGCTTGAACTGAAAACCCTTGGCTTTTCTTTATCTGAGATCAAAGAGATTCTGTCAGGAGGCCTGGATCAAAGCAAGTTTATGGAAGCCCTTGCCCGAAAGCGCCTGGCATGGCAGGAGACAATCGCCTCCGCCCAGAACAAGATAGAGGCCATTGATAAAATCATCGAACGGACGGCCAAGTCCAAGGAAGCAGCCAGGCTGCAGGAGCTTACCGATGATCAGCGTGCATGGCTTCTCGTCAAGATGGTGTGTGTTGAAGATTTGCATGGAAAGAGCGTGCTTAGCGAAGCCTTATGGTTGTGATGATATTTCTCACCGAGAAAAGAACCGCTCTTTGCTGAAAAATCGCCCGCAATGCCGCCACCACGGCGACTATCACGAAGGGAATATGATTTTCTCTGAAAGCGGGGAGCTTTTCGTTATTGACTGGCATACCGTTGACTTTGACAACTACGGCGATCCCTGGTACGAGTTCAACCGAATAGGCTCGGTGTATCCCGCTTTTGCATCGGGCCAGATAGACGGCTATTTTCAAGGTAAGCCGCCGGAGGATTCTGGACCCTGCTGGCTTATTGCCTTGCGACAAGTGCGATTACATCCATCTCTGGGCGAAATACTTCGCCCCGGACAGGCTGGATGACATATTGAAGCTCAACAGGGACGTTATCCGCTGGTTTGACCATATGAAGAACCCTGTGCCGACATGGTATCATAAAGGATGAACAGCAATAGGAAATGCATTGTGATGACCTGCGATGGAAACGGAAAGTGAGAAGTTCATCTATCGGCGAATGTCGAGTATAGTGTGCAAAAGCTGAAAGAAGGTGCACAATGAAAAACTTATTATTCATCTGCGGCCTTAACGGTATTGGGAAGACAACGATCTGTAAAGAAATCGTAAGGAAGCTGCCGAATTCCGCCTACGTGGACTCTGAACCCTGCAGAATGATGAATCCGTTTATTCTGAGTGACGAAACCATTCCGACAATTGCAAAGAACATAAGCGATCTAATCATCAATTACATGGATTGCCCACTCGTTAATACCGTGATATTCTCATATGGTTTCCATGGAAGGCGGAGGGAGGTTTTTGAAAAGGTAATGATGGCAGTGGCAGCGAGAGAATTTCATTTTATTCCTTTCCTGTTGGTATGCAGTGAAGAAGAGAATATCAAAAGGATGGAAGCGGACAACAGAAGCCCTGATAGAATACGTCGCGCCATCGAGGAATCACGGAAGGCTTTTAATGATATACCTTATCCCCGGATCGACATAACAAATCTTTCTATATCTGAGGCTGCTGAAAGGATCATCCAAAAAGCCGGATTATCAAATAACACAATATTGTAGGACATAAGGCTTGTATGATCGAAGTTCCGGGAGTACCGTGCTATGGATTCAGGAACATGAAGTACTGACCGCCCAAAAAAGCAGCAGAAATTCTGCAAAAACCCAAAGCCTGTTCGAAGTATCACGAAAGTATAGGTGTGAAGTAAAGATTTTTTGCGGGATGAATCCGTCTCTTATAGATAAGAGGCGGTTTTTTATTGAAGGATTTTTTCAGGATGTATGGAGTGATGACTGGATTGCTTGACAATTTGTCATCTGGATTATTTCGTTACCGTTTTATTTGCCTTTGAATTAGGCGGGAAAGGGCATTATGGTATGACTATTAATCCATAACACGTGCTGTAAACATGGCTGACACCGCGACACCTATGATTATGAAGAAACATATAATGAAACAAAGGCACATGGATATCTGAGCTGCGGTATCAATCACTGCCTCCGGCAGTCCTATGTGAGCTTTAGGAGGTGATTGGATCTATGTACGGCTATTACAATGGGTATAGTGCACAGCCGATTTACTCACCCAATGTCCAGATGGCGGTTGCTCGAATAACAGGGGGCCCGCTGGCTCCTGAGATCAGAGGATACGTATGGTTCCGCGATGTTCCGGGCGGCACAGAGGTATGCGTTGATGTGGAGGGATTGCCTGCCTATCAGCCGGCCCGGAGGAACAGGGCTCCGGTTGGACCCTTTGGATTCCATATCCATGAATTCGGCCGCTGTGAGGTGGGAAATCAGCAGGATCCGTTCCAGGCTGCGGGGGGACACTGGAACCCGGATGACCAGCCCCACGGGAACCATGCCGGTGACTTCCCGGTCCTGTTTTCCAACAACGGAAGGGCCAGGATGTGTTTCTTCACCAACCGCTTCAAGGTCAGCGATGTCATAGGCAAAGCGGTGGTGATTCATGAGAATCCTGATGATTACAGATCTCAACCTTCAGGGAACAGCGGAAAGCGATTGGCCTGCGGTGTCATACAGCGGATTTATATGTAGAGTCTCATTTTAAAAGTGCTGTTTCATTTCTTGCGATTCCTTTTCCCATTCCCAGAGCTGATGCCAGAGAGCTTTCCAAGGGACTTTATGTAGCCAAAAGAATACGGGCAGTCGGTAGTTCATTTGCAGTGCCGGCTGCCCGTATTTTCTATCTGGAATAGAATTCGATGATCAGGGATGTTTGAATATTGACGGGGATTTCCTCCGGTGAAGGTATTCTCAGCAACCTGCCGGAGAAATCGTCGATGTTCTTCTCAAGATAACCCAGGGTGTTTTCGCTGGATTGAAAGTTCCCGGCAAAGAGTTCATTCTTGCGGGAAGATTCCTTGAGGCTTATCAGGTCTCCCACCTCAACGCGGTAGGAGGGCCTGTCCACTCTTGCCCCATTCACCAGAATGTGGCCGTGAACGACCATTTGCCTGGCTTGTCTCATGCTGGAAGCAAAGCCCAGCCTGTATACGAGAGCATCCAGCCTGCGTTCCAAATTTTGGAGCAGCACTTCACCGGGATTGGTTCCGGCTCTCATCGCTTCTCTCACATATCGCCTGAACTGCCTTTCTAAAAGGCCGTAATATGCCTTGAGCTTCTGCTTTTCCAGGAGTCGTTTTCCATACTCCGACAACTTCCTGTGATTTTTGATTCCCCGCTTTAGTGCCTTGGGGTGGTTAAATACATTTTCGCCCAGATGCCTGGCGACTTTAAACCTGGGGCCCATTGGTCTGGCCAATCCAATTCCTCCTTTTTGAAATATTTCCTCATTAAAGCTTAGTATGTGAAAAATGAAAAAAAATATAATTTTGCAATGCCCGCATTTCGACTTTTTTCTCAGATTGATGCAACTTTTACCACTTGTTCGACGTCTCCTTTTTATGTATGATGAATAGAAGAAGAAATCGCATTTTTTGCGAATTTCTGGCGTTATTTGGTTTCGCCTTCACATTTCAACATTATATATAACATAAAAACGGGCATTGAATCACCGGATTAGAATTTTGAGTCAAATCCATATTGCCTGAGATTTGCAAAAATTTATTCGGAAAGGAACGTGTTAATGTGTACATAGCATGGAGGCAGAATCAAAGAATACTGGCGATATTCCTGGCAACGGTTCTTTTCATATCTACATTGATCGTAACCCCCGTACCCAGCTTTGCAGCCGCTGAAGATGAAGTGCTCTACGAAAAATTTGAAGAGCAAATTCTGACAAGGGGTGTGACCCTTATCAACTTCGAACGGTTGCAGCGCAATGGATGGAACAAAGGCAATATATTGAAAGTGGATCTATCAGACGAGAACGTGGAAACGGATTTGCTTTCCTCCGGAAAGACTTCCTCCAGTTCAACCGTCCGTACATATGTAAAAAACCTGGGTGCTATTGCAGGGATCAACGGCAACCACTTTGACATCAGTTATACAAAGGCTCCCCGCGGCAATCAGGTCCAATCCGGCAATCTCATTAGTGCCTCATCGGTTTGGGAGGTCTTCTCCGGAGTCAGGCTGGATCGAATCGGCACCGTAGGGAAGATGACTTTCAAAGGGGAATTGTTTAATCTCACCAATAAGAATGCCGAACTGGGGATTGTAAACGGCCTGAACGAGTCAAGGGTGGAAACCGGACAGATTGTGGTGTACAACGACCGCTGGGGCAGCGCTTCCCGCGACATAACGGTATCGGGTTCCACCAACTTCGTTGAGCTGGTGGTAGAAGACAATAAGATTACCCAGATTTTGGAGAACAAACTTTACAAAGGCGAGATCAAGCCCAATATGTACCTGGTTTTGGGCAGGGAAAAGGGTGCCAATCTCCTTAAAAATAACTTCAAAGTAGGGGACAAGGTAGCCCTTTTGGCCCGCACGACTCCGGATTTTGAAGAGTTCAAGTTCGCCCTGGGAGGATCCCTCATCCTGCTGGATAAGGGGACGGTACTGCCGGAAGACGGGCGGGAAATCCGCCTGGTTGAGAATGAGCGCCATCCCAGGACTGCCATAGGCTTTGACAAAGAAGGCAAGACCATGTACCTGGTTGTTGTGGACGGCCGCCGGAAGGACAGCATCGGCATGACTTTCCGGGAGCTGGCCAACTTTATGGCATCCATCGGCTGCTATAATGCCATGGCCTTGGACGGCGGCGGATCCTCCACCCTGGTCTACAAACCCTTCGGCCAGGAATCGGTGGTGGTTGCCAATAACCCCTCCGACGGGGCGGAAAGATCGGTAGGCAACGGAGTGGGAGTTTGGACCGTGGCAAAGCCCGGTGAACTGGCAGGATTTGTGATAGAAAGCCAGTCGGAGTACGTTTTCCAGGGGCTTTCCCGTACCTTTACAGCCCGGCCTTATGATGAATACTATAACCCGATTAAGGTGGACGATCCCGTGTTGTGGGGCGTTGCGTCCCGGACGCAGGGCGACTTTGAGGAGCCTGGTGTATACCGGGCAACTTCTTCCGGAATCGCCGAGATCGTGGTAGGAACGGCAAAAGCCATATCATCCAAGCAAATTAAAGTCATAGGCCCTCCTGTCAGGATATGGGCATCCGTTGGGGAACTGGATCTCAGCGGCGGCAAGCAGGCCAGCTTTAAAGTCTACGGAGTCGATCCGGAAGGCTACCAGGCCCTGATTGAACCAAGGGACATTGCTCTGGAATACGATGCGTCCAAACTGGAAGTGACCGCCCAGAAGGATCATTCTCTGCTGGTGAAACCAAAGGCAAACGGCGGATCGGCCTTGATTAAAATTTCCGTCGGAGAGCTTCATACCTATGTGGCGGTGAATATGGGCCTTCAAACCATAACGGTAGACAACTTTGAGGACGGGAGCCGCTGGGGCTTTTCGAAATATCCGACCACCGGCGTGGAGGGAGCCGTATCCCTTGTCACATCTCCCTCCAGAAGCGGCAAGGCCTTGAAGATGACATACGATTTTACGGGAACGACCGTGACCAGGGCAGCTTATATGATGAGCCGGCCCGGACCGGTTGAGCTGCCCGGAAAGGTGAAAAAGATCGGCCTCTGGGTCTACGGTGATAAGGCCAACGGCCACTGGCTCAGAGGGGTGATTCGGGATAAAAAGAATACCGCTGTTACCATCGACTTTGCCACAAGCGTAAACTGGACAGGCTGGAAATACGTTGAGGCAACCGTTCCGGCCGGGGTAGAGTATCCCATTTCCCTGGAGCGGATCTATCTGGTGGAAACCGCGGCCGATAAACTGGATTCCGGCAGCATTGTAATCGATGATCTGACCGTTGTAACGGTTGAGTCCGTGGCCGTTCCAGAAGTGGCAGAGGTTTTGGATCCCATGATT
>Ga0134092_1000955_pt1 | contig 26930 bp, 29 predicted proteins | sample 3_6taG_FD_94454 | JGI IMG/M metagenome (GOLD analysis project Ga0134092, IMG submission 94454) | Switchgrass degrading microbial communities from high solid loading bioreactors in New Hampshire, USA - 3_6_20_6_A3 metaG | ecosystem: Engineered > Bioreactor > Semi-continuous > Anaerobic >... | reverse complement strand
TATTTTCAGATTTAGCAGTTCAATCGAGAATAAGAGATGCAGAGAATAGGGTAATGGATGCAAGGTATAAAGTAAATAGCATAGTCATAAGGCTTAAAGATGAGCTTAAGGAAGTAAACAGTAGAGTGGAGACGATAAACAGAGAAAGATTAAAAATTATTGAACAGGCTTAGAAGTTTTATAGAAAAAAGTTTGTTATAGTATACAAAAAATACTCTTGACAAATTATCAAAACCATTTTATTATTAAATACATTATAATAATTTTTAAATTATACAAAATACATATAAAATGTTGAAGAAGCAGAGGAGTAATTATGACGAGTACATCCTACAGAGAACCTGGGTTAGGTGAGAGCCGGGAGATGGAAAGCATAATGAAAAGAGCTGCAGAGATGGATAGGACAAAGCTTTATAGCAAGTATCTTATCCCGCATTCAAAGCGTTATTTGATTAGAGTTGGTTTTTTACTAGAGTAATCTAGTTAAAATACAATGAGAGTGGTACCGCGGGATTAAACTCGTCTCTTATAAAGAGACGAGTTTTTTTAATAAAATTAAATATATAAAGTCTGTGAAGCAGAGAGTAACTATATCAATAGATTCTACAGAGAGCTGGGTAGGTGAGAGCCAGCGAATCGAAAGTATAGCGAAGAGAGCTGTGGAGACAAATGGGACAAAGCCATTTAGGTGAGTATCCTATTTCGCATTTAAAGCGTTATTTGATTTGAGGTGGGTTTGTCATAAACCAATAAGAGTGGCACCGCGGGTTATCTCGTCTCTTATATTTCTAATATAAGAGGCGAGTTTTTTTATATATTTTACAACATTTTATCTAAAATCTACCAATTAATAAAATTAAGAAAGGAGAGGTTACAAAATGAAAAAGAAAATTAGTTTATTAATGGTATTAGTACTTGTATTGTCAAGCTTACTTGTGGCTTGTGGGGACAGTAAAGAAGTGAGTTCAGATGAGAACTCAGAAGTAGAAAGCTCCATTTTGGAAGGTATCAAAAATAAAGGTAAATTGATAGTTGGGACCAGTGCTGATTATCCACCATTTGAGTTTCATAAGATGATAAATGGAAAGGATGAGATAGTTGGTTTTGATATTGAGATTGCAAAATATATTGCAGATCAACTAGGCGTTGAACTAGAGATAAAGGATATGGATTTTGATAAACTCCTAGGTGGATTATCAACTGGAATGTTGGATGTTGTAATTGCTGGCATGAATGCAACTCCAGAAAGACAAGAAGAGGCAAACTTTACAGATGTATATTATAAAGCCAATCACAGCGTATTAATCCATAAGGAGGATGCTGATAAAATCACTACAATGGAAGATTTAAAAGGTAAAAGCATAGGAGTGCAAATTGGTACTGTTCAAGAGAATATGGCTAAAACATCTATAGAAAATGCAGATGTGCTCAGTTTAACTACAAATCCAGAAATAATTATGAATCTAAAGACTAGAAAGATAGACTGTGCTATTATGGAGGATCTAGTTGCTAAATCCTTTGCAAAGGAAAATGATGATTTGATGGTTGTTGAAAGTATCAGTATTGATCCAGGTGGAGAAGGTGTAGCAATAGCCTTAAAGAAAGGAAATGATGAGTTAACAGAGAAGTTAAATGAAATATTAGCTGATGCTAAATCAAAAGGGCTATTAGATAAATGGTTTGTTGAAGCTAATGAACTTAGCAATTAGGAGGAGTGAAATTGAAGGTTTTGGAGTTGTTTGTAGAATATAAGCATTACTATATAACAGGGATTAAAATAACTATATTGCTATCATTTTTATCCCTAATTGCAGGAGTTTTGTTGGGAACTCTATTGTGTCTTTTAAAGATGTCGAAAATTAAATTGTTGAGTACTGTTTCAACTATATACATTGAAGTAGTTCGAGGTACTCCTATGATGGTACAGATTGCTTTGGTTTATTTTGGAAGTTACGTAATCATGGGAATGAGTATGGATGGATTCTTTGCTGCTTTAATAGCTGTTTCTTTAAACAGCGCTGCTTATGTAGCGGAAATCATCCGATCTGGCATACAATCAATAGACAAGGGGCAATGGGAAGCTAGCAGAAGCTTAGGTCTATCTAATAAAGAAACTATGAGATATATAATATTGCCTCAGGCTATAAAGAATATACTTCCAGCTTTAGGAAATGAATTTGTTACCTTGATAAAAGAGACGGCTGTAGCATCTACAATAGGTGTAGCAGATCTAATGTATGCATCCAAAATAGTCCAAAGCAATAGCTATCAGGCTTTTAATCCATTGATAGTAGTAGCAGTAATATATTTTATGCTGACATTTACTCTATCTCAGTTAATAGGAGTATTTGAAAGGAGATTATCACACAGTGATTAGAATAGAAAGATTAAATAAACATTTTGGAGATAAGCATGTATTGAAAGACATAAATCTAGAAATAGAAAAGGGAGAAGTTGTAGCCCTTATAGGCCCTTCTGGATCTGGCAAAAGTACTCTGATAAGGTGTATTGACTATTTAGAAGAGCCTACATCTGGCAGTATATACATTGACGGTAAAGACATAACTAAAGCAGGCAAAGATATAGATAAAATTAGACAGAGTATAGGAATGGTTTTTCAGCATTTTAATCTTTTTCCTCATAAAACAGTTTTGGAGAATATAACATTAGCTCCAGTTTTAACAGGAAAACTTAGTAAAAATGAAGCAGAGAAAAAAGCTATAGAATTGCTTAAAACAATGGATTTATTGGATAAGAAGGACGTATATCCAAACAGTTTATCAGGAGGGCAAAAACAGAGAATTGCCATTGCTAGGGCTCTCGCTATGGATCCTGAAATAATGCTATTTGATGAAGCTACATCAGCCTTAGACCCAGAAATGGTTGGTGAAGTGTTGAATGTAATGAAATATCTAGCTGAAGCAGGTATGACAATGATAGTGGTTACCCATGAAATGGCTTTTGCTAAGCAGGTAGCAGATAGAGTCATATTCATGGCTGATGGAGAGATTGTTGAGGAAAACAGTGCAGTAGATTTATTTGAAAATCCAGAGAATCCAAGGACTAAGGAATTTTTATCTAAAGTACTGGAATATTAGAATAAGGGGTCAGGTTTGATCTAGTAATTTGCTAATCAAACCTGACTCTATTAATGTTAATAGAAGGTTAATAAATAACTTTCAATACTTTAACTACATAACCATCCATCCCAACTTTTGTAAGAATTATGAAGGATTGTTCCTTATTATTTGTAAATTCAATTTTATAAGCTTTTATATCTCCTTTATCCCTTTCTTTATGTCTACTAATTATTATATAATTTCTATTTGCAACTCTATAATCCTCCAATATATTGATAATGTGTTCTTCTAATTCTCCTGTTGGACATTCAAGTATGCTTATTCTATCAATGGCCTCTATAAGATTTTTCATGATTTCATCCTCCTATATATATGGTTAAATACATTTATTATTTTTAGCTATGTTTAAATAAATATTATGAATAAAAGTTTCAGAAACAATTTATTTCTTGAACATTTTATCCCAATGTGAAAAAATAATTTAGGAACTTAAGTTTATAATTATTGATAATTAACAAAACTATTTTAAAGGATTAATTAATAAGGGGTGACAAAGTGAAATTTATTATACCAGTATTAGTAGGGGCAATTATTGGATACATTACTAATTGGCTAGCTATAAAGATGTTGTTTAGGCCATATGAGGAAAAAAGAATTTTAGGGGTTCGTATTCCCTTTACTCCTGGTCTTATTCCAAAGGAAAGGGGCAGAATAGCTAAAAAGGTAGGAGAAGTGGTAGGAGAGTACCTTTTATCTCCAGAGGTCATAATGAATTGGATATCTGAAAACAACATAGAAGGCTATATTGAGGAATGGATTGCATCAAAAATATCTAATTTAAAAAGAGAAGATAGGTCTTTAAAGGAATTTATTAAAAACTATGATGGAATTTTGAATAATATAAAAAGGAAAATTGCAGATTTTATCTGTATAGAAATAAAGAGGGACAAGTTTAAAGAAGGGGTTATAAAATTAATCAAGAAATACTTATTACCTAGATCCATGGACTACTTATATGAATTTACGGAGGAGAAGCTTAAAGCATCAATTTCTAATTTAATAACTTCAAATAAGGTAAAAAATTTATTGAGGGATGCTATGGAAAAGAAACTTAGAAATTTAGCTAGGGATAAAAGGAAATTAAAGGAATTCATTCCCATAGATCTTATTCATGAAATAAAAGGCTATATTAAAGATCAGGATGAATATATTGTCAAAATACTGAGAGATATGCTCGATGATCCATCAATAGAAAAAGAAATAAAAGCATCCATCAACAGCTTATTATCTCAATATATGAACAGGATAATATCCTTGTTTATTAGTCCAGAAGCTATATCCAATAAAGTATATGTGAAGATTAAAGAGTATGCATATGAGCCAGAGTTTAATGAAAAGGTTATAGATGTGCTTATGATACTAATAGATAAAGTAATGGAGAATAATGTAAGTAGCGTAGTTGGAGAAGTTATGTCTAAACTTGGTGAAGATGAAATGACCAATATTTCTAATTGGATTATAGGCATTATTTCTGATGAAGAAAACATGAATAAAGTTGTAGATATAATTGAGGAGAATATTAAAGCAAAGGAGACGGAAATTCAAAATAACTTATTAAGAATAATTACAGACCAATTAGAAAAAGTACTAGATTCTGAAGACTTATATGAGAAAATATACAGAATTATAGATAATATTATAGAACGCATAATAGATGAGCCTGTTTCATCAATTTTTAAATATTTGGATACAACTTTTATTGATGAGGTTACTGATTTAATTATGGATATTCTCAATAGGTTTATAGGAAATAGGCTGCCTCAATTGCTTAGGATAATCAATGTTTCACAAATTGTTGAAGATGAGATCAATGGATATGATGTTGCTTTTGCAGAAGAACTAATAGTTCAAGTGGCTCAAAGAGAATTAAGAGCCATAACTTGGCTTGGAGGATTATTAGGAGCAATAATAGGATTGTTAACTCCACTATTGCAGATGATTTAATGGCTGCAAACTATAATAACTAAATTATGATAAGTCATATTTAAGCTAAAGCCATCAGTTGATAGATTTACAAACTGATGGCTTTTGATTTTCTAAGTCAAATCATATTTTATAAAACCTATTTCTTTTGCTGAAAAACTTTTTCTTTCAATAAATACAGAAATCTTTTAAGAAATTCTTAAGCTTTTTTTAATCTGATTTTCAGATTTATCTAATATACTAATATTGAAATATACGATGAGTCCATTAATAATTTCCAAACGAAAGAGGTATAAATAAATGGATGCACAAATGTTAAATGACTATTTTAATCAGTATGGTGGTATAGTCATATTCATAATTGTGTTTTTAGAATATTTAAATATACCAGGGTTGCCATCTGGAATTATAATGCCTTTGGCAGGTATATGGGCTTCAAAAGGCAGCATTGGATTTGGAACTGCACTTATATTATCAGTAGCTGCGGGAATTTGTGGAAGTTGGGTTTTGTATTTTGTTGGAAAATATGGAGGTCAATTAGTGATAAAAAAATACATCCAAAAGTTTCCCAAGCAAAAAGATTTTATTGATAAATCCATTGAGAGAATTAGAACCAAAGGATATATGGGCATATTCATTGGAAAGTTGATTCCCATGATTCGAACGGTTATTTCGATACCCGCAGGAGCTTTAAATATGAATTTTACAGGATATACAATATATTCAGCTATGGGAATTTTAGTATGGAATATAACGTTTATTGGAGCAGGATATCTCTTTGGTGAATCAGCATTAAAGATTTTAGGATAAGAAAGGGAGGGGAATTGAATGCGTATTGCTATGTTGACAAATAATTATAAGCCTTTTGTAGGAGGAGTTCCCATATCCATAGAAAGATTATCTAATGAATTAAGAAATTTGGGACATGAAGTATATATATTTGCTCCTAGCTATGGTAATGATGAAAAGGAGCCTTATGTAATTCGCTACCGTTCAAGAAAAAAGAAGCTGAAAGGAACAATAACTGTTCCAGATATTTTGGATTACACTATTGAAGAGAAATTTTCTGATCTTTCTTTTGATGTGATTCACGTTCATCATCCTATGTTAATTGGATACGTGGCTCAATACTTAAAGATAAAATATGGCATACCTATAGTATTTACATATCATACTAGATATGAACAATACCTCCACTATATTAAGCCCTATGAAGTAGTACAACAGCACAGCAACAGAGTTAATAATCCAATAATTCGCTTATTTGAAAAGAAGGTAATTTGTAGGAGTATGGAAAATCTAGTTACACTACATAATCGAATTTTTACAAATCACTGTGACTTAGTTTTTGTACCTTCTTATAGTATGAAAAATTATTTGAAGGAACAAGGGACTACAACGGAATTGAAAGTGATACCTACGGGAATAGAAGAAGATGATTTTGAATGTGATATAGATAAAGTAAAGCAAATAAGAGACAAGTATCTAGAAGGGAAAGAGTACATATTTTGCACTGTGTCCAGGTTGGAAAAGGAGAAAAACATTTTATTTATGTTAAAAGGCCTCAAACAATTTAAGGATAAGAAAGGAGATTGTTTCAGATTTCTGATTATTGGGGATGGAAGCCAGCGGCATGAGTTAGAAGAAGAAACAAAAAAGCTGGAACTTATGGATAATGTAGTATTCTGCGGAAAAATTGAACATAAAGAAATTCGCAATTACTATCATGCTTGTGATCTATTTTTATTCGCTTCTCAATCAGAAACTCAGGGAATTGTCTTGCTAGAAGCTATGGCTGCAGGGTTACCTATTGTTGCAGTAGATGGCAGTGGTGTCTGTGATGTCATAAAACATGGTATAAACGGATATACGACAGAAATGAATATAAATGAATGGGAAGAAAAGATTGAGCATATTATTGATAATAAACCTATAAGTGAACAAATGAGTAGAAACGCTATCAAAGAAGCTAAACAGTACTTGGCTTCTAATATTGCAAAAAGTGTAGAAAGACACTATATTGATCTTTTGCTTTTTAGAGGTGAGAATCAAATATATGAAAATAAAGTTGTTTAATCTGCTTTCGGTAATATTTCATGCGTATTTAAAACTTGTAGCAATAACCGGAAAAATAGAAGTGAGAAATATGGACAAAATTGGTGAAAACACCATGGTAGGATATTGGCATGGAGATAGTTACATTATGCAGCTATTATTAAGGCATATCTATAAAACTTATGAAAACATTAATGTAATTGTTACTTCAGATAAACGTGGAGATGTTATTGAAAAAATTATTTCTCGTTATGGAGCAAAAGCTATTCGGTTGCCTGATGGATTAAATATTCGCCATTTTCTAGGGGATTTAAAAGAAATGTGCAAATCCTCAGATGGAGTTTTTGCTGTTTCTTTAGATGGACCTTTAGGGCCACTTCATGAACCAAAGAAACTGATTTTTTTATTAGCTTCTGAGGCAGAAAAGCAGATGGTTTATATTCGTTTTAAATATAAGAATGTAATACGATTAAATCATCGTTGGGACAAATATGTAATTCCTTTACCTTTTTCTAAAATAACTGCTTATGTTGAAGAGCTGGGATATATTAGCAAGGAGGATCTTAGGAATTTTTCTGATTATAAGAAAAAGTTAATGTGCTGTAAATAATGTATTTTGAAATCATTCTTTACATAATTTTTTAAGTGAGCTTTATCACTTTCGTGTAATAAAGGATAAGAATAATTCCAACTACAATGATAATAATATTTAATGCAACAAATTGAGTAAATTTTGATATAATATTTTGGTGTTGTTTTATACTACAGACTAAATTATAAGAGTGGGAGGACATAAATGGCAGAGAACAAACTAAACAAATCATTAACATTTGTAGAAGCAATTGCAATAGTAGTTGGGATGATAATAGGTTCAGGAATATTTCTAAAACCAGGTATTATATTTTACGACGCTGGTTCCCCTATAATGGGTGTATTGGCCTGGATCACTGGAGGAATTATAACTTTAGCATCTGCACTGACAATTGCAGAATTAGCCTCAGTTATTCCAAAAACAGGTGGATTGTATGTTTATCTGGAAGAGCTATATGGTGAAGTCTGGGGATTTCTATTGGGATGGGTGCAAACGGTAATATCCTATCCTGCGTCTGCTGCCGCATTAGCAATAGCTTTTTCCACTTACTCTACTTTATTTATTCCAATGAGTGATTTTCAGCAGAAGCTTTTGGCAATTGGAATTTTATTGTTCGTAACAATTATGAATATAATGGCAACCAAATTTGGTGGTGTAATTCAAACCCTCTCAACAGTTGGTAAGCTTGTTCCTATATTTGCAATTATGATATTCGGATTAATAAATGGTGAAGTTCATGATTTCCGCTCAACTACAGTTATAGCTGAAGGTGCAGGTTTTGGAGCTGCTCTATTAGGTACTCTGTGGGCTTACGATGGTTGGATAAGTGTTACTAATATAGCGGGAGAGCTGAAAAACCCTGCAAAGGAAATGCCTAGAGCGATTATTATTGGAGTTATAGCTGTAATAATTGTATACGCTCTGATAAATATAGCCATGCTTAATGTATTACCTGTTGAAGATATAGTCATATCAGAAACACCAGCCTCTGATGTGGCTACTAGACTCTTTGGAAATAGAGGAGCTTCATTTATAACAGCAGGAATAATAGTATCTGTATTTGGAGCTCTAAATGGATATTTATTGACAGGAGCCAGAGTACCATTAGCTATGGGATATAGAAATCAATTGCCCTATTCTTCTTATATTGGAAAAGTTCATGAAAAATTCGGAACACCTGTAAATGCTCTAATTCTTGAATGTGTTCTAGCTATAGTTTACATTTTTTCAGGAACATTTAATACTCTAACAAATCTGTTAGTATTTGTATTATGGATATTCTTTGTTATGGGTGTTTTTGGTATATTCCTATTGAGAAGAAAAGATAAACTAATTGATAAAAATACCTATAGGGTTCCTTTATATCCCTTTACTCCAATAGTTGCAATACTAGGTGGTAGCTATATATTAATTAGCACTATTTTATCATCTCCACTACGTTCCATAATTGGAATTTTTATCACACTTATGGGACTTCCAGTATTTTATTATCTAAGAAGAAAGTATTCTAGAGGTTAAATTTTATTATGTTGAATTCATATTTTGCTTGAAAAATAGCACAGCGTTTACCTGTGCTATTTTTTATTCTATAATATAGCTATCCAGTATTTCACCAAAGTATAATACATGATAGTCATGTTTTGGATAATTCTTTTTCTTTATATCTGCATCCAACATGCCAGGCTCCATTACTTGCTGATAAACAACTTTGCATTCATAGTGTAAATCGCAGTTTTCAATAACAGGAGTGGAAATACTCTGCCCTTTTACTAACTTCAAATTGCATTCTTTAATTTTATCTACATCTTTTCCTGAGTAAGTGCCACAATATGCTAATTCCTTTCTTAAATCATTTTTAATAGGGATACTTATTGTGAACTCTTTTGACTTTTCTAATAGATCATATGTATATCTTGAAAATCTGACTAATACCATAAATATTGGTTTATTCCATATGATTCCTATATTCCCCCAGCCTATGGTCATTGTATTTACCTTATTATTCTCCTTGACTGTTAGAAAAGCACCTTTTTTCAGCTGCTCTAGGGCTTCCTTTGCATATTCATTGTAATTGATTTTCTTTATAACCAATATAATCACTCCCCTATTAATTTTAATTGTTATACTAAAGTAGATTATATACCAAAAGCTTTATAATTGAATGCTAAATTTTCTTTAGAATATATAACTCCTTAATGCCCATAGGTTTAAAGATTGTGTTTACTCTTGCTGTGAATTGATGTGTGTTTTGATATGATGCTTATGTTATTATATAATGATGAAAGAGGCTATTCTATCTCAAGATATGCTTGGGGATAGTATTCTAAGAGGAGGAAATGGTGAGTGAATTATGGAATATAAGTATGCAGCAAATATGAATTTTGAAGATTTTTCCAGTAGCAGAGTGTTGTATGGTCATAGAGGTGTGACCAATTTTCCCGTAAGGCTTTCTCAGGAGATATTTAGAAGATGTTTGGAATTTTCTCCAAAGAAGAAGGATATTGTACTATATGATTGCTGTTGTGGTATAGGATATATGCTAACCGTATTAGGATTCTTGAATCAAGATGTCATTTATTCTTTAATTGGCAGTGATATCAATAAGGAATTGATTGAGATAGCAGAGAAAAATTTAGATTTATTAAGCTACAATGGGATTGAAAAGAGGATAGAAGAATTAAAAGCCCTTGTGGAACAATATGGAAAGCAATCCCATAAGGATGCTTTAGCAAGCGCTAATAGATTAAAGGAGTTAATTGTCCATGAAATCCATACTGAAGTTTTTCAAGCAGATGTTTTTAAATTGAAATATTTACCCTTTAAACCTGATATCATAATGGCTGATGTCCCTTATGGAGATATGGTAGATTGGCAGGGAGCAGGTGAAGGCGTTGATAACTTGTTAGACTCCTTATATAGCCTTTGTGAGGAACATACTATAGTTGGTTTATGCATGAATAAGAAACAGAAGGTTATTAGTAAGCGTTTTAAACTGTTGGAGAAACAAAATGTAGGGAAGAGAAGATTTGTAATATTAACTAAAGATTAGTTGGATTTATGAGGTTATAATAGGCAAATAAGCAGGCATAGTTATAAATAATTCAACAATTTATGGAAGTTTATTATAAATTTACAGTAATTATTTGAGCTTAATATGATATTGTGATATACTAATATAGTGAAAATTAAAAATAAATTTGGGGGAGCTCATGAATGGGCTGAGAGGAAGTTGTTAACTTCGACCCTTTGAACCTGAAGTGGGTAATGCCAACGCAGGGAATTGTTGTGAACAATTTTAGGTGTGCCATTTCAGGTACACCTTTTTTGTATTCCTTAAAAAGGAGGTTTAAGTGATGTTTGAGAAGATATTGAAAAATGTTCATGAGAAGACGCCACTAGTGCACTGCATTACTAACTATGTAACTGTAAATGATGTGGCAAATGCAATATTAGCATGTGGAGCATCTCCAATAATGGCTGATGACTTAAAAGAAGTAGAGGAAATTACTTCTATTTGTAATGCTACCTATATCAATATAGGAACTTTAAATGAAAGAACTGTTGAGTCTATGATTAAAGCTGGTAAAATTGCTAATTCTTTGAACCATCCAGTAATACTTGATCCAGTAGGAGCAGGAGCATCAAAGTTTCGTACAGATACTACTTATAGATTATTGGATGAAATAAAGTTTTCAGTTATAAGGGGAAACATTTCAGAAATAAAGACCATCTATACTGGAAGTGGAAAAACAAAAGGTGTAGATGCAGATGTAAGCGATAGAATAACGGAAGAAACCCTAGATGAAGCAGTTTTATTTGCAAAGAATATGAGCAAGAAATTAAATTCTGTAATTGCAATTACTGGAGCAATTGATATAGTTGCTGATGAGAATAAGGCATATGTAATTCGCAATGGGCATCCAATGATGTCTAAGATCACTGGTACTGGATGTATGCTTTCAGGAATAATAGCTGCTTTTGTAGCTGCTAATATGGAAAACAAAACAGAAGCAGTTACAGCAGCAATAACTATCATGGGATTAAGCGGAGAGCTAGGATATAAGAAAATAGAGGAAAACAATGAGGGAACTTCTTCTTTTAGGACATACTTAATAGATGGGATAAGCAAGATGGATATTGATACCCTAAAGGGAGGTATGAAAGTTGAAATTAAATAAAGAATCTCTAAAAAAATCTTTGTTACTCTATGCAATTACTGATTCCAACATGATTGGAAATAGTACTCTTAGTGAAAAAGTAGAAGAAGCTATATTAGGTGGAGCTACTATGATACAGCTTCGTGAGAAGAATATTTCTAAGGAGAAATATTTAGCTCTAGCAAAAGAGGTTAAAGAGATAACGGACAAATATAATATACCACTAATAATAGATGATGATGTGGAAGTGGCATTAGCTTGTGATGCAGCAGGTGTTCATGTAGGACAGAAGGATATGGATGCGTCTGTAGCCCGTGATAAAATAGGTCCTGAAAAGATTTTAGGGGTATCAACTCAGACAATAGAACAAGCCATATTAGCGGAAAAGGCTGGAGCAGATTATTTAGGGGTTGGTGCAGTATTTCCCACCTCTACTAAAGATGATGCAGCATTAGTGACTATGGAAACTTTAAAGGCTATTTGTAATGCAGTTAACATTCCCGTAGTAGCAATTGGGGGGATAAAGGAGGATAATATCATAAATCTCAAGGGCAGCGGTATATCTGGAATCTCGGTAGTATCAGCTATATTTGCACATGAAGATGTAAGAGAAGCTGCTAGAAAGCTTCGCGTTCAAATAGACAAAATATTAAAATAAAAAAGGAGGCAATACGGTGAAAAAAGTATTGACTATAGCAGGATCTGATTCTAGTGGAGGAGCAGGGATTCAAGCAGATATTAAGACAATAACTGCTCATAAACAATATGCCATGAGTGCAATTACAGCTCTTACAGCTCAAAATACAACAGGAGTATATGGAGTTTTAGAATCTACTCCAGAATTTTTAGCAAAACAGTTGGACTGTATTTTTCAAGATATATACCCAGATTCTATTAAGATTGGAATGGTATCTAATAAAAACCTCATAGAGACAATAGCGGAAAAGCTTGTGGAATACCAAGCAAAAAATATAGTTGTGGACCCAGTTATGGTGTCTACCAGTGGAAGCAAATTATTAGAGGATGATGCTATAGAAGTGTTAATTAACAAGCTGATACCTTTAGCAACTATAATTACTCCTAATAATCCTGAAGCTGAAGTGTTAAGTGGAATGATAATTGATGATGAAAAGGATATGGAAAAAGCAGCGATGATCATATCAGAAAAGTTTAATGGAGCAGTTCTTATTAAAGGTGGACACAGCTTAGATGATGCTAATGATCTATTGTATGAAAAGGGAAAATGCACATGGATTTATGGAAATAGAATTGATAATCCTAACAATCATGGAACTGGATGTACCTTATCATCTGCAATTGCTTGCAACCTTGCTGAAGGATACTCACTGCTTTCTAGTGTAAAAAGGGCGAAGGCATATGTTACAGAAGCTCTTAAATCAAATCTAAATTTAGGTAAAGGCTCCGGACCCTTAGACCACTGTTTTGCTATAGAAGGTTTAGACAAGCTGCTTGGAGGAGAATAATATGTCCTTTATGGAAGAAGTAATAAATAGCTCAATGGACATTTGGAATAAGTATCTAGAGCATCCTTTTATAAGAGAACTTGCATTAGGAACATTAAATGAAGAAAAATTCAAGGGATATATAATAGATGATATTGTCTATTTAAGAGAATATGCTCGCATATTTGCATATGCAATGTATAAATCCAAAAGAATGGCGGATATTCAATTTTTTTATGATATGTTAAGCTTTGTCAACAAAAGTGAAACTTACACTAGGATTTACTATCTAGAGAAATTTGGTTTAAAACAAGATGAAATAGAGGATATGAAACCACGACCTGAAAATAAAGCATATATTGATTTTATGAGGGATATTGTACTGAATTATGATTTGCCTGAAATTTTAATGGCAGTATTACCATGTATGTTAAGTTACCACTATATAGCACACAATGTATTTAAGCCAGTTTTAGATATAAGGGACAACCCATACTGGATATTTATAAAGGACTTTTTATCAGAAGAGTATTCCTTGAGTTGCTCTGAATGGTATAAACTTGCTGAAGATAAATGTAGACATTTGGATTCTACAAGGAAAGATAGGTTGAAAGAGATTTTTAGAAAATCCAGTGAACATGAGCTTTATTTTTGGGATATGTCATATAGGGAACGTTAAGTTATTAGAGTATAGTTGAGGAGATGATTGAATTGGCAAACATAAAAAAGTTAGCTCAAGCAGGAACTCTTATAGCCCTTGGAGTAGTCTGCTCAAGTTTATCCATACCTCTTGGATTGGCTAAAGTATATCCTATTCAGCATTTTATAAATGTATTAGCAGGAGTAACTTTGGGACCTGCCTATGCTGTAAGTATGGCTTTTATTACATCTCTTATAAGAGTTACTATTGGTACTGGTACTATATTAGCATTTCCTGGCAGTATGTGTGGAGCCTTCCTGAGTGGTTTGTTGTATAAATATACCAAGAAAATTCCTGCAGCATTTTTGGGAGAGTTATTTGGTACTGGTATTATTGGCGCTTTGTTGGCATATCCAATGGCAACTTTAATCATGTCCAAAAAAGCAGCTTTGTTTGGGTTTGTTATACCCTTTGGATTGAGTTCATTTGCAGGAGCAACCATATCTCTATTGTTGATTGTTACATTTAATAGGATAAAAATCTTTAATAATGAAAGCCAAGATGCATAACAAAGTTGTAATTAAAATCGAAGCAATCCTTGCAAAGTTTTTGTACTAACGAATATGGATAAACATGGTATAATATAAAGTGTAATAGTAATAGATTGTCGTCTATAGATATTGAGTAGAAAATGTAGAGTTCGTTGGATTATATAAATATTAGATGGGGGACCCTGCATGAAGATTTTAATTACAACAGATTGGTATGTTCCTGTTATAAACGGAGTAGTAACATCAATAGTGAACTTAACAAAAGGGTTACAGGAATTGGGACATGAGGTGAAAATACTAACTTTATCTCAAAATAATCGATCTTTTAAAGATGGACAGGTTGTTTATATAGGTTCAATAAGTGCTAATAGAATATATCCTGGAGCAAGGATTGCTTTGACTTATGAAAACAAATATATTGAAGAATTAATAAAATGGCAGCCAGACATAGTTCATTCACAATGCGAATTCAGCACCTTTCGCATGGCTTTAAACATATCACAAGAAGTAAATATACCAATTGTTCATACTTATCATACAGTTTACGAGGATTACACTCACTATATTTCAGTAAATAAAAGGATTGGAAAGAAATTAGCTGTTTTATTTACTAGAAGAATATTAGAATATACAAATTGTGTAATTGTACCTACTGAAAAGGTCCGTTCATTATTAAATGAATATGGAGTTAACAAGGAAATTCATGTTGTGCCAACTGGGATAGATTTAGATAGATTTAATATATCTTTAGACATGTTCAAGAAACAGGAACTTAGGAAGAGAGTTGGTATACCAGAGGGGAATAGAGTATTAATATATGTTGGGCGATTGGCTAAGGAAAAGAATTTAGAAGAGATATTGCTATTTTTATCTCGATTGAATGACAAAAAATTAACCTTGCTTATAGTTGGTGATGGACCATATAGAGATGTACTTGAGGAATATGTGGATAAGCTAGGTGTTAGGGATAAGGTCATTTTTACTGGTATGGTTTCTCCAAATGAAATTCACTTATATTATCAAATAGGAGATGTGTTCGTTAGTGCATCAAATAGCGAAACTCAAGGCTTAACCTATATTGAAGCATTGGCAAGTGGACTACCTGCTTTATGCAAGAAAGACCCATGTTTGAAAGATGTTATAAGGGATGGGATTAATGGATGGCAATATGAAACATTTGAACATTTTAGTGAAAAGCTTGATTTTATGCTGAAGAAATCGACATATGATAAGCTTAGCAGAAATGCAAAACTTCAAGCCATGAAGGAATATTCATCCTCTACATTTGCAGAGAGGATTGAAAATGTATATAGAAATGTTTCTCCTATTTCTTACTCTATAGTGTAATCATCACTAATTGTTTAGGAAAGATTGTTAACTTTTTCTCAAATTGGTGATAAAATATATTATAGAGTAGATTATATATTTTCAGGGGGAATATAAAATGACAAGGAGCTTATTATCTATTGATTGGGATTATTTTATATGCCCAAAAAATAGATATCTTGGTTCCTATGTAGAAAATAAGAAAACTACAGTTGACCTCTGGTATAAGCGTTATTTACAATTACGTACATGTGGTAAGAGTATATATAATTATTTTCAATTATCTAAAGACTATAAGAAATTCTGGAATGATATTAGAAAAATATTCATTTTTGATAATAGGATGAAGACTTATGTTTCTGATTCTCATGCTTTATCCTACTCTATAGCTAAAGATCTTAATTGTGATACGGTATACTTATTTGATGCTCATGCAGATTTAGGATATGGAAGCTTGTCATTTTTAGATTTTGAAGTCAATTGTGCTAATTGGCTTGGGAAATTATTTATTGATAATATGGTAATAAAGGCGTATATCATATATAGCCCTTATACTTTTGAAAAACCTGATGATTTTAAATACATGAATGATAAGTATAATATAATTTATCTAAAACCTAATGACTTAAGTACTAAAATAAACATATCAGCACTTCATATTTGCCGTTCTGGTGCTTGGACTCCTCCTTGGTATGACGACAATTTCAATGCGTTTATCAACAATTTAGGCATTTCCTATGAAATCGTAGATTGTCCCAGAAGAAAATGGAATACAAATAACATGACTTTTTCAGATGAATTATACTATATGATGGTTTAAATTTATTAATACTATATACTGTTGGTGAAATTTGTATAGCAGTGAGAAGATTATGGCAATTAATATATGATTTTAAAGGACCATGTTGATATTCGGTGAATTTGATGGTAGAATAACAAGTGGTGGCTATAAATAAATAGTAAAACTATGGAGGACAAAATGACAATAACTTTAGGTGACTTTGTTTCTCAATTGTTTTCAAATTTAGCATTACTAATTATATCAATACTTACTATAGGAGTTATTCTGGTTAATGGATGGACAGATGCACCAAATGCAATAGCTACATGTGTTTCAACTCGTTCAATAAGTGCTAAAAAGGCTATTGCTATGGCATCTATTTTCAATTTTCTAGGAGTATTAGTGATGACTTTAATCAATTCTACAGTTGCTCAAACCATTTACAAAATGGTTGATTTCAGAGGGAATGTACACGATTCTCTAGTTGCCTTGTGTGCTGCAATGTTTGCTATAGTATTATGGGCAACTTTAGCTTGGCTATTTGGAATACCCACTAGCGAAAGTCATGCACTTATTGCGGGGATTTCTGGAGCAGCAATAGCTTTACAAGGCGGGTTTTCTGGGATAAACTTAAGTGAGTGGGTAAAAGTACTATATGGTCTTGTCATGTCTACAGCTTTAGGTTTTTGTTTAGGTTTTGTTGTAGTCAAATTAGTAGGATTAATATTTAAAGCTTCTGATAGAAGAAAAACAAGGCCATTTTTTTCTAGTGCACAAGTTTTTGCTGCAGCTGCAATGGCGTTTATGCATGGAGCTCAAGATGGGCAGAAATTTATGGGAGTATTCATGTTGGGTATTTTTCTAGCTAAAGGTCAAGGCGTTGCAGCTAATTTTACTATTCCTATTTGGTTAATGATTTTATGCTCTTTGGTTATGGCATTAGGTACTTCTATAGGAGGCTATAGAATTATAAAAACAGTAGGAATGGGAATGGTAAAATTAGAGGCATATCAAGGTTTTTCCGCAGATTTGGCTGGTGCAATAAGTTTATTTATTGCCTCAATTTTTGGAATACCTGTAAGTACAACTCACACTAAAACAACAGCAATTATGGGAGTAGGTGCAGCAAAGAGAATTTCATCAGTTAATTGGAGCATTGTAAAGGAAATGGCGCTAGCTTGGATTTTGACTTTTCCAGGCTGTGGTATTGTAGGATATGTGATGGCACTTATATTTATGAATATATTTTAATTAAGGAAGGGAAATGATAAATGGGCTTAATGACAAAAAATAATAACAAAACTTTTGATTATTTTGATGCTTTTATTAAATTATCTGATTACTCTTTAAAAGCTGCAAATCTACTAGTGGAGACATTGAAGGAATTTGATAAACGCCATATAGATAATAATATAGAGAAAATGCATGAAATAGAACATGCTGCAGACCTTTCTAAACATGAAGTTCTCAACAGGTTGGCTAAGGAATTTCTACCGCCTATTGAGAGAGAAGATATTGTAAGCCTTTCTGAAAATATTGATGAGGTTACAGATTCAGTAGAAGATGTGTTATTAAATATTAATATATTTAATGTAGAGTCTATACCTCCAGAAATTTTAGAATTTACTAATATAATAAAGAGCTGTTGTGAATCCATGATTACAGCTTTAAATGAGTTTAAGCATTTTAAGAAATCCAAAAAATTGCATTCAATTATTGTAGAGATCAATAATCTAGAAGAACAAGCTGATAAATTATATATAAATGGATTAAAGAAGTTGTTTAACAATCCTAAAGATCCTATAAGACTTATAGTATGGAAGGATATATTTGATAGTTTGGAAAAATGCTCAGATGCTTGCGAGCTTGTAGCTAATACTATTGAAAATATTGTAATGAAGAATTCTTAATTAAGTAGCACTACATTTGTAGTGCTTTTATTTTTGTAACTATAATTTTACTCCATTGTAACCATTATACTCCAATTAATTGGTACACTATAAATAGATATAGTTCTTCATTACATATGGATAAATAATAAAAGGAGGTATTATTTATGGCAAAATCTAAAAAAGCATTGTTTATTGCAGGAATTTGTATTTTGGTATTAGCTACAATCACTGTATTTGAATTCAACAGGGGAGAAAAAGATAATAATTCTGAAGTCTATGCTGATCAAAAGAGTAATAATCAAATTGATCAGGTAAATGAAACAGAAGATACTGAGAAAGTAGAAAGTTTAGTCGCTAATTTTGGACAAAAATTGAAAATGGTTTCTGTTCTTGCACCTGAAGATATATTAATAGAAAGTATAGAGGAACACTACAGTGAATTCATATCCCCAGGGTTACTAGAAAAATGGAAGGAAAATCCTCAATCTGTTCCAGGTAGATTTACTTCAAGTCCATGGCCAGAGAGAATTGAAATATTGAGTACAAACAGGATATCAAAAGATAAATATGAGGTAGAAGGAGAGATAATAGAAGTAACCAGTTCAGATATGTCTAGTGAAGAAGCAGCTTCAAAGATACCTGTTGTTTTAACAATAATTAAGAATAACGAAAAGTGGGTTATAGATGATGTTATAATAGATGAACATAGTATATATGGTAATTAAGTGCTATTCATTAAATTAAATAAATATCACCTCAATACACATAATAAGTATAAAAAATGTATTGAGGTGATATTTTTTTGAGAGTTAGATTGGGATACGTTGCCATTGCATTAGGACTTCCAAAGGTTACATCATCTAGCAGCGTAACATACACTTATTATCAAAAGCTGAATACTGAAGAAGAAAGGATAAATAAGCTTAAGAAAGTTTCGTACTCTAACATAATGGACTTAATAAAGATATTGAAATACAACATAGAGCATGAAATCCATTTCTATAGGATAACTTCTTCATTGTTTCCTTTAGCAACTCATCCTAGTGTTAATTGGGATTATAGAAAATTGTTTTCAGTAGATATGAAATTAGTTGGCAATATCGTAAAGGAACACAATATGAGAGTCGATACTCATCCGGATCAGTTTAATGTTATCAATAGTTTGGATGAGAAAGTAGTTGAAAGCACCAAGAGAAATTTATTGTTTCATGCTAACTTATTTGAGGATATGGATTATACTCAAGGGAAAATGGTGCTTCATGTAGGAAGTGCAGCGGGTGGTAAGAAAGATGCACTTATGAGGTTTGAAAATAATTTTAAGAGATTTCCTCAAAAGATAAAATCTAGATTGATATTAGAAAATGACGATAAGACATTTACTGCTAAAGAAACATTAAAATTATGTCAAAATTTAAATATTCCAATGGTATTAGATGTTCATCATCATATGTGTAATAATGATGGATATAAAATTGAAGAGATATTACCTGAAGTATTAGACACATGGAAAGATGAAATACTTCCTCCTAAGCTTCATTTTTCAAGTCCAAGAAATGGACCTAGAGATAGGAAACATGCAGATTTTATAGATGTGAAGGATTTTATTGAATTCATGGAAATTTGTAAGCACCTTAATAAGGATATAGACATCATGTTAGAGGCCAAAATGAAGGATTTAGCATTATTCCAGTTGGTAGATGCAATAAAGAAAATAAGAAAGGATTGGAAATGGATTGATTCTTCAACATTTAAACTTTAATTTACACTACTTCAAAAGTAGTGTTTTTTTATAAAAATTTATTATCTATCTATTGACATTAACGTAACGTAAAGGTGTATATTTTAATTGTCAGGAGATGAGAATTATGGAATATACAGTGAAGGAATTAGCTGAAATAGCAGCAATAAGCCCACGCACATTGAGATATTATGATGAAATTGGTATTCTTAAGCCGGCTAGGATAAATTCATCAGGATATAGAATCTATGGGGAAAAGGAAGTTGATAGGTTGCAACAAATATTATTTTATAGAGAATTAGGAGTAAGCTTAAGTAAAATAAAAGAAATACTGGATTCTCCTGAATTTGATGAAATTGAAGCTCTTAAAGAACATCGCAATAAGCTTATTGAAAAAAGGGAGCAGTTAAACCTATTAATTGAAAATGTAAACAGGACTCTAATTTCAAAAGAGAGGTGTATAAAGATGGATGATAGGGAAAAATTTGAAGGATTTAAGAGAAAACTAATCGAGGATAATGAAGCAAAATATGGAGAAGAGATACGTAAAAAGTATGGCAATGAAAGCGTAGACAAATCAAATATGAAGCTGATGAATATGACTCGAGAAGAATATGAAAGACTTAATAAACTACAGCAGGAGTTTATGGATACACTTCACAGAGCTTATGAAACTGGCGACCCAAGAGGAGAATTAGCACAAAAAGCAGCAGATCTTCATCGTAAATGGCTATGCTTTTTCTGGAATGAATATTCTAAAGAAGCTCATATTGGAGTATGTCAGATGTATATAGATGATGAAAGGTTCAGAGAATATTACGATAAGTTTAAGCCAGGTACGGTAGAATTTTTAAGAGATGCAGTTCTAGCTTATACAGGATTAGACCAGAAATAATATGCGTAATTAAGTTTTTAAAAGGAGTTACAATGAGTTAACCTCATATGTAACTCTTTTTTATTCTAAATACCAATATGTTCATGATATAAATAGAATATTTGATTTATTAGCCATTTGCGTTTATAATTGTGATATTAAGGTTTTTTTATTTATATATTAATAATATATTAGGCTTTAACTGATATAATTAAATTGATTATAAAGTTAAAATTAACTTAAATTATGAGGAGGAAAAATATGGGTTTTATTGAAATTGTAAAAGCGATTATTTTAGGTATTATTGAAGGGATTACAGAATGGCTTCCAATTAGCAGTACAGGACATATGATACTTGCAGATGAATTCATACGCCTTAACATGTCAGATGAGTTTAAAGAAGTGTTCTTAGTAGTGGTACAGTTAGGTGCAATTTTATCAGTAATCCTTTTGTATTTTAATAAACTAAATCCTTTTTCACCAAGCAAAACAATTAAACAAAAGAGAGAAACATGGAGTCTGTGGTTTAAAGTAATTGTAGCTACTATACCAGCAGGGATAATTGGTTTTTTATTTGATGATATACTTGATGAATTGTTCTATAATTACCAGACAGTTTCTATAATGTTAATAATATATGGGATATTATTTATAATTATTGAAAGAAGAAATAAACACAAAGTTTCTATGATAGACAATTTTCATCAGCTTACATATAAAACAGCTTTCACAATAGGACTTTATCAAGTTCTATCTTTAATACCAGGTACTTCAAGGTCAGGAGCTACCATAATTGGAGCAATGTTGGTAGGTACTTCTAGAAGTGTGGCTGCTGAATTTACATTTTTTCTAGGAATACCAGTAATGTTTGGAGCAAGCTTACTCAAGTTGGTTAAGTTTGGATTTAATTTTACAGGTTTTGAAATTCTAGTTCTTTTGGTTGGAACCATAGTTTCATTTATAGTTTCAGTTGTTGCTATTAAATTTCTTTTGAGATATATTAAGAGGAATGATTTTACAGCTTTTGGATATTACAGAATTGCATTGGGGGTAATCCTCATATTATACTTCTTAATGGTAAACTAAGCAATAATATAAATTTCGTCACTTATACAATCGTGTTAAAAGCAGAGAATCTATTTTGAGTTTAATGATTTTCTGCATACTAAAGACATAAGGGAGGAAAAAATGGGCGTAATTTTCGAAAACCTATTTAATTTCCAGCAGAATATTTCTTAACTAAGGAAACCATTATGTAAGTAAGCTATTATAACCTTAGATTTTAAAGTATATTTATAGGAGTACCAAAAATGAATATTGATGTTAATGTTCTTATAAGAACTTTACCTATAAATTTATATGGTATGGCTGGTATATTCGTAGTTATGGGTTTTGTATATGCTTGTATAAAATTGATGAATAGATTATTTACAAAGAAATAACTACTCCAATTATTAATAATAGTACAAAACAGAGAGCGTTTGCTCTCTGTTTTGTATTATATGGCTTTACTATAGGGGATACAGTATGGAGTTTTATAAATGGGATCTTGAATTATTTCACATTCCAAATCAAATATATCTTTAACCGTCTTGCTAGTGATAACTTCTTGTGGAGAGCCTTGTTTATATATTTTTTTGTTTTTTAAAGCTATTATATAATCAGCGTATCTGCAACTTAAATTTAAGTCATGTAAAACCATTACGATAGTTTTACCTTCTTCCCTATTTAACTTGTAAAGCAAATCCAATATATCAATCTGGTAAGTAACATCCAAGTAAGTTGTAGGTTCATCTAGTAAGATGATATCAGTTTCTTGAGCTAAGACCATGGCAATCCAAGCCCTTTGTTTTTGACCTCCTGATAGAGAATCTAATGTTCTATCGGCAAATTCTAACATCTGAGTTGATTTTAGGGCTTTATTTACGATTATTTGATCTTCATCACTTAATTTATTCCTCCAAGTTTGATATGGAAACCTTCCCATCTCTACCAGTTCCCTTACGGTTAAGCTACCAGATACTATTGGACTTTGAGGAAGGATACCTAATTCTTTTGAAATTTGTTTATTTGGAATACTTGATATATTTCTACCGTTTATTATGATTTCACCACATTTAGGTTTTAGTAGCCTGGCAAAGGAACGGAGCATTGTTGACTTGCCACATCCATTAGCTCCAATCAATATAGTAATTTTGTTTTCTGGAATTTCTACAGTAACGTCATCTATAATAACAGCATTTTCATACCCTAATTTTAGATTTTCAGCCTTTATAGGTATCATTAAATCACCTCTTTATGTTTGAAGTAGAATATAGTAACCATAGAAAGTAAGGGGCACCAATGACAGATACTATGAGTCCCGATGGTATTTCGCTAGGATATATTATCACCCTACCTATTAAATCGGATATAAGTAGCATTAGCCCTCCTAATAGTCCTGATATTACCATGCTTTTCTGATGTTTTCCGCCTACTAGGAATCTAGCCATATGGGGAGCTAATAAGCCGATAAATGCTACTGTACCAACAGTAGATACGGCTATTGCAGCAAGGAATATGCCAAATATGGAAGTTAAAATACGAATCTTTGTAACATTTGAACCTATTGCTATAGCTATATCTTCTCCAAGCATAACTGCATCAAGTTCTTTGCACAGTATCCATGCAATAGGAAATATCACTGCCATGACTGTTAACAATACGGTGACGTTGTTCCAACTGCTAGAGTAAGTACTTCCTGCTAGCCAGACTAATGAAGCTGATTTTCCTACAGTAGTGCTAATAACTATAATGTTGATTCCAGCAGAACAAATGGCGTTAACTGCAATTCCCACTAAAATCAGCATGGATGGACTGTAGTTGGATATTTTAGATATCTTGAAAATTATCAAGGATGATAGCACTGCACCAACAAAAGCACATATTGGTATAAGAATAATGGACTTGCTGGATAGAAAATATATAGCAAACAATGCACCCAAACCAGCTCCATGGGTTATCCCTATAGTTGATTGATCAGCTAATGTGTTGTTCAATACAGTCTGCAACAAAAGTCCGCTTACAGCTAATACTATTCCAGCTAATAGAGCTGTAATAGCTCTTGGGAGTCTTACCTTATTTATTATTAAGCTAGATACTTCATTACCACTACCTGACAATATTTCTATAATTTCTTTCAAGGAAAGTTCTTGGCCGCCGTATTTTAAGGAATTAATAAAGATTATTATAATAATACCTGATAATAGACAAAGTAGAATAGGATAGGATATCTTATTCTTACCTGCTTGAAATAGCAATCCTTCACGGGAATTTGATAGATTCTTTCCAGTTTTATATGCAAGATATATAAGCCAAGGAGCTCCAATAATTGCTGTGAAGGATCCTACTGGCAGCTCATAGCTGCCGTCTGTGTAGAGCCTTGAAATTATATCAGCACCAACTAAGATTACTGATCCCCAAATAGTTGATAAAAGGAAAATATGCTTATGCTTATTGAATCCCATCCTTTTTATAATATGTGGAGCTATCAATCCAACAAAACCAATAGGTCCTACCACTGATACAACAGCAGAAGTGGCAATGACGCCAATCAAAATTCCAGTATATCGGTAAAGGTCTACATTCAATCCTAAAGCGCTTGCTGTATCATTACCAAGTTCTAATATGTCCAATTTAGGGGAGATGATAATACAAATCAAAAAACAGATAAATGTAATAGGAAAAGAAAAAGTTATTCCTTTCCAATTTGTTTGCATAAGTGAGCCAGAACCCCACAAAAAGAGACCTTTAGTTTCATATTCATATAAAATCTGTAAGGTAGATGTTATAGAGGAAAACACTAAAGATAGGGCAGTACCAACCAAAGTCATTTGAATAGGTTTTGCTTTCTTCCCTCCGCTAAGATATACAACAATAAATGCTGTTCCTAAGGCTCCAATAAGAGCTTGCAAAAATGGAATTCCTGTAATGAAATCCTTAAGGAAAATGTTAAATAGTACAACTGTAAAATATGCTCCAGCATTGATACCAAGGGTTGAAGAAGAGGCTAAAGGATTTTTCATCAAACTTTGAAAAAGAGTTCCAGTAAAGCCAAAAACTCCTCCTGCAATAATGCCCATAATAAGTCTAGGGAGTCTTAAATCCATTATTACATTTTGTTCCACAGTACTTCTTGGACTAATAAATGATTCCAAAATCATATTAAAAGATACGTCAACAAATCCTTGATTTATGTGAATGAATGAAAGAAATAGGAGGAGTAGAAGTCCTCCCATCATCATGACAAGTAAGAGATTTTTATCTCTACTTTTTAATTTGCTAGTCATTTTGAGTAACTACCTCCACAACAGTTTCCACAAATGTTTTGGTGGACAAAGGTCCAAATGGGGACGCATTTTTACCTAGGTAATAGATATTGTTATTAACATAAAAATCTAAACTATTTAGGACCTTTTCAGAAATAAGATTTTTACTGAAAACATCTTCTCCTTTGTTGGCTATCATAAATACCGTATATTCGTCTAAGCCTACTAGATTTTCTACGTTGATATTAGTTTGACCGTATAATTCAAACTTTTTAGGCTTGTACATATTTTTAAATCCTATTTTTTCTAAAATACTTGTATGAATTGATGAATCTGTAAACATATATAATGAAACTGTATCATCTGTAGAAAAATCTATTAATTCAATATAGTTGAAATTAATATCAGATTCTTGTAATTTTTTACTAGCTTCCTCGTAAGTTTTTTCTAAGCTATCAATTACTTTTTTTGCATCATCTTCTAGTCCCAAAACCTTACCCATTATATCTATTGATTCAATCATGTGATCATACTCCCCTGTTGGATATGCTTCTCCTGGATATGGGGTTAAAACAATAGTAGGTGCAATTTCACTAAGTAAATTATAGTCATATTCATAATAATCTGGAGTAATAATTAAATCTGGATTTAAAGCAGCAATTTCTTCGATACTAGCACTTCCTCTAGCGCCTAAATCTGCCACACCATCTAGATTTACATCTCCAGGATTCATCCAGGTTGTATAGCCATCTATATCAGACATGCCAACAGGCTGAATTCCTAATGCTAGCATTATTTCTCCGTAAATCCAATCAAGGGCTACAACTCTTTTAGCAGGTTTTTCTAAAATTGTTGTTCCTGCAGTATGTTCAATAACAATATTGTTTTCTTTAGTTTCTGAATTAGAGTCTTCAGAAATCCTTGAATTGCAGGCTACTAAAGATAAAGATAGTGTAAGTACAATTAAAAGTGAGATAAATTTTTTCATGCTATTTCCTCCTTTGTTTACAATGAAAATGATAACTATTATCAATGACTGCAAAAATAAATTATCATAAAACAGATATACTGTCAATTAAAAAAATAACAAATCTATGAAATTATTTAGAATATTTATTAGTAATCTATCATGCTAGAGGCTATTTAAAAATTTTCGATAGATATGAAAATATTAAACTAAAGTACTTTCTGTGAAATAGGGAATAGATGTGAATAAGAATTATAAAAATTGTAGTAGGGAATACTTCAACAACATAAATATAGATAGAAATAAAAGAGCAAAATCCTTTAGATAGAAGGAGTTTGCTCTTTTGTTTTATCTATATAGTAAAGTGGGATAATTCTTTGTTCAATTCTTCAGCAATCTTCGCCAATTCTTCGCTTGCACTTGATATCTGTGACATGGCAGCTGTCTGTTCTTCCACTGATGCTGAGGCTTCTTGGCTGCTAGCTGCATTCTCTTCTGATATAGCTGATAAGTTTTCTAAAATT
>Ga0134092_1000953_pt1 | contig 26964 bp, 18 predicted proteins | sample 3_6taG_FD_94454 | JGI IMG/M metagenome (GOLD analysis project Ga0134092, IMG submission 94454) | Switchgrass degrading microbial communities from high solid loading bioreactors in New Hampshire, USA - 3_6_20_6_A3 metaG | ecosystem: Engineered > Bioreactor > Semi-continuous > Anaerobic >... | reverse complement strand
GGTGTTTCGCTGGGACAAGGGACCTGTCCCCCTGTCCCGGGTTTCCGGTGTTTCGCTGGGACAAGGGACCTGTCCCCCTGTCCCGGGTTATAGCTTGATCTTTTCAGAAGGTGACGCGAACGGGCCTGGAATGACCCGGATGCCGCGGTGGTTACCGAAGTAGTCGGAGTCAAAGCGGATAGGCGTTCCGTCCGGGTTTTCGAAGTACTGCTCCGGCTCGAAGGCTTTGCCCAGAACCTCGGTGCTGATCATACGGCTGCTGAAATCTTTGATGTATTCATATATGTTTGTGTCCAGATAATATTCGCCGTCTTTTTCCACCAGTTCGACTTTTAGCTCCTGATCGCAGTTTTCGACGGTCAGACCGTTTACTTCCTTTTTCCAGGGCCTGGCGCCGTTGAGATATACGTTGCCTTCGCTCCAGACCGGCAGGTGGCCTGAATGAGCAGGCTCCAGAGCCATCATGTCAGGACGCTTTGTAAAGTCGAACTGTGATATCCATTCGTCATAGTTCGGATACTCATCGAAAACATGCGTGCCGACCTGTCTGTTTTCCGGCCGGATACCTGGGCCCTGATCAATCATATAATCCTCGGAAGGCCACTTCTGAATAAAGATATTGTTGTAGAAACGGTCGTCGCCATGAAGAATTGTCATGAAGCCCATTACTTCCGTACGGTGTGGGATGTGATAAGGTGTATAGCGTGGAGCGGTTCCTGCACCGACACTGGTAAATGAGCCGCAGATAAGGTTGTGGACCATAGCTACGCCTTGTGTTGCAATACGCAGGCTGACGTCTGAAAGCAGGATATTGTTGTCGATCAGAGTCGGGCCGTGGCTGACTTCCACGAATATATCCTGTGACATCATGCTGCCAGGGAGGTTTTTGGCATACGGAGGCCGCTGGTTATCATGAAGCAGATTCTGGGTAATGCGCGTGCCCTGAGCCTCCCAGTCACACCAGATACCCATCGTGCAGTGGTGTATATGGTTGCGGCGTATGGTCACATCTATGGCTGCATGCATTTTGATACCGGCGATTTCCGCGCCTCCGAGCTCCATCATGTTATTTATATGATGGATATGATTGTCTTCAATAATGCTGAACACACCGCCCATACGGCCGATAATACCGCCCTGCTCACAGTGGTGGATGTTGCAGCGGCGAACTATGTGGCTGCCGATATTTTCCTTCAGCCAGCCGTGATACTGACCGCGGCAGACTGCATCCCTTTCCATCTGTGTAGGGCTTTTTACATGTTTATTTGTAAAATAATGCTCATTGTCAGGATCAAGATATTTTCCGAGAGAAATGCCTGCGCACTTGCTGTTCGAAATCTCACAGTCTTCAATGATCCAGCCTTTGCTCCAGTGCGGACCGATCATACCGTCCTGAAATGCTGCCGGCGGTGCCCAGGTGGTGGCTGCTTTGTCTATTTTGAAGCCTCTGACTGTATGGTAGCCGACGCCTGTTTTGGAAGGCATAAAGCACCTGCGGCGGACGTTGATCTCGACATTTTCCATGTTTGGGTCAAGCCCCTGGAAATTCGCATAAATTATTGTTTCATCAGTTTTCGTATCCTGCTCGGTATACCACTTATAAATGGAATCCTCCGGGACCCAGCTGCATTCATAAACCTCGCCTTTTATGCACTCTTGCAGAGATGTGGCTTCATACATTGCCTTGTCATTCAAATAGACACAGCCGGTATGTTTGTTTGGAGTAGCGAAATACCAGTCCCCATATACCAAAGTTGTGTAGGGATTGTAATCGCCGAAAACACTGTTTGCGATCCTGCAAACCCAGACATTGCCTTCATAATGCTTCCAGGTCTTTACCTGTTCTGCCCCTGTTATCACTGCGCCAAGAGGTGTTGTGCTGATATAGGTGATACGGGCGTCTTCAGTACCGGAATGGACCGGATCTACATACTCCCTGTAAACCCCCGGCGCCACCAGCACTTCATCACCGGGAAGCGCCAGCTTTGCGGCTTCGCTGATCCTTCGGAACGGCCTTTCGATGGAGCCGTCACCGTTTTTTGAAGCATTTGCATTTACATAATATTTCATGGCAACCTCCATTAGTTAGTATAAACATGTAAGTTTACTAAGTCAGGCATTACCTGACATTAAATATTATAGCACTTTACACAGGGAAATTTTTCATTTATAGTTAATTTTACTGCCAAGCTGTGTTAACGTATCGAAACAGGTAGGATTATTCTCTTTTCTGAACACAGATTATAGAACCCTTCCCGTAAATAAGTTCGAAAAGTGTTGAAATTTCTCATATTTTGCATATAATAAAAATTGGTATTTATTTCATTTGGACAAAATGATTTTGCTTGAAAGCAGCAAATGGCAAGTTAATCTCACCACATCAATCTTACCGCACGATATTTCAAAGAAAGGAATGATCCCGCATATAATTTTATTGATGTTTTCTAAAGTTTGTGGTAGACTAATCAATTAAAATATATTAAAAATGCAATGAAGAGAAAGAGTAGGCAGCAATAGCTTTTACAGAGAACCCGGCTGGCTGAGAAAGGGTAAAGTGAAGGTTGCTGAACATGGTCTCGGAGCAGCGTACCGAGAAGTTCGCTTTTAGGCTACGACGGGATCTCCCGTTACAGAGATAGAGTATCGGTAATATTTTGCATATTGCCCGTACTTGATGAGGTCCATTTCGCGAGGAATGGATAAACAAGGGTGGTAACACGAAGCATTGGCTCTCGTCCCGTGATATTTATATTCGGGACGGGGGCTTTTTTATTATAACTAAAATGAAATGAGGGATGATTATGAAAAATATTCTGATCGGAGGAGCCTGGCCTTACGCCAACGGTTCATTGCACATTGGCCATATAGCAGCTTTGCTGCCCGGGGATGTGCTTGCGCGATATTATCGTCTGAAAGGCGATCAGGTTTTTTATGTTTCCGGCAGTGACTGCCATGGAACGCCTGTGACAATCCGTGCGAAGCAGGAAGGCAGATCGCCCGGGGAAATAAGTGATCATTACCATGAGGAATTCTGCTACGTATTTGAAAAACTGGGGTTTAGCTATGATCTGTCCAGCAAAACCACGGACAGTTCTCATATTAGTTTTGTAACCGACTTCCATAAAAAGCTCTACAAGAGTGAATATATTTATGAAAAGACGGCGCCCCGGGCTTACTGCGGGAATTGCCAGAAGGTGCTGACAGACCGTCTGGTCAGGGGTATCTGTCCGGAATGCGGAAGCCAAACAAGAGGCGATCAGTGTGATACCTGCGGCACGGTTTTGGACCCTGAAGCACTCATTTCTCCTGTCTGTTCAGAATGTGGAGGCAAAGTGCATTTTACTGAAACCAAACAGCTATATCTTGCGATATCCAAACTGGAAAGTGAGCTGACCAATTATCTTTCAACAAAGACTAACTGGCGAAAAAATGCAGTTGCCTTTACAAAGAGATATATCGACGAAGGGCTGAGGGACAGGGCAATCACGAGAAATCTCGACTGGGGCATAGATGTACCCAGGGAGGGTTATGAAGATAAAAAGATTTATATATGGGCTGAAAATGTACTGGGCTATTTGTCTGCAAGCAAAGCAGCTGCAGACAGCCGGGGGATTGATTTCAGAGAACTGTGGGGCAGCAATGCCCGGCACTATTATGTGCATGGCAAAGACAACATTCCCTTCCACACAATAATACTGCCGGCATTATTACTGGCCCATGGCGAAAATCTGCGTCTGCCTGACGACATTATTTCAAGTGAATACCTGACGCTGGAAGGAAGAAAAATTTCAACAAGCCAGAACTGGGCAATATGGGTCAGGGATATCGTTGAAAAATACAATCCGGATTCCTTGCGGTATTTCTTCATAGCTAACGGTCCAGAAAAGAGAGATACGGATTTTTCCTGGCGTGAGTTTGTAGAACGAAATAACAGTGAGCTGCTTGGAGCATACGGTAACTTTGTGAACAGAACGCTGGCCTTTTTGGTCAAGTACAATGACAGCACTGTTCCGGCCGGCATTATGGAAGGCGGGATAAAAGAGAAAATAGACGGAATTTATTCTGCAGTCGGTGGAAAAATTGAAGACGGGCATTTTAAGGATGCACTTGAAGCTATTTTTGATCTGGTACGATTTGCGAACAAGTATTATGATTCAACCGAGCCATGGAAAACCAGAGTTTCCGACAGAGACAAATGCGGCAATACGCTTTTCAATTGTGTTCAGATCATTGCAAACCTGGCTGTTCTGTTGGAGCCATTTTTGCCGTTCTCTTCTCAGAAAGTAATCGATTGGCTTCACCTGAGCAAAGAGTGGAAACCGCAATATGTTAAGGAAGGCTTCAGGCTCCCTGACATCTCCATACTCTTCGAACGGCTCGATAAAAAAATCATCGAAGAAGAAAAGAGCAAGCTGGGCACCTGACCGGGACAGGGGGACAGGTCCCTTGTCCCGGTCAGCTCACTCGTTTGGGACAGGGGGACAGGTCCCTTGTCCCAGTCAGTCCACCGGTATGACACGAAGAACATGCACCTTGTTCCGGTCAGCCCATCGGTGGGTAATGGATGACAGATACCTTAATACAGTCATCTCAATGTAGGACGGGGACAGGAATATTTACTCCCCCGGGTGAATAACTGAGTTTTGAAATTACAGTCAGGAGCTTGCCGGTGACGATGTCGTATTCATATTTTCCGGACACCTCTTTTTCACCTTCCTGAGCAGTCCAGCGATAATTGACGCGTATCGTTGTATCATTGACCCACTCGGCAGCTTCGAAATACGGATCTGGTCTGTTGGAAGCCGGTTGTGATGCAGCATCAAGCTTTGAGGATATTACAGCCATATCAGGCAGTCCGATAATCTCTCCGGTATCGGCAGCCACAATGAAGCATTCGCTGTAGATTCTTGCTGTTCCGTTTACCGCGACGTACTTACTGTTGCTGCTCCACAGAAAATCTACCAGGTAATACCCGCTTCCGCTCCATATTACCTTTTCATCCGAGTTCCTTATAATACGCAGACCTTCATACGGGTAAAGTCCGGCGGCGGTTATATTTTTATTCGTTCCGTATGCCTCGGCACGGTATGTTCCGTCCGGTGAGTCAACACGCAGGGTTTCATTTTCCTTTATCGAAAGACCGTTATCATCAATGGTATCTGATTCATAGATATCCGTATCCTGCTGCTCATCAGCAGAGTTGGCAGCGGGTCCGGTTTCGGATACATCAGCAGCCTGTGTTGTGTTTTTGCCGGCGCAAATCCTATCGACGTAAGAAGTAAAATCAGGATCGCTGACAGAATACACTTTCTCCTTATATCTGATATCCACCATTTCGCCGGTCCGGGAATAGCCTGAGATTTTTATGTACGTTCCGTTGTCAAGCATGACATCAATAAAATAGAACGGAGTCAGCCCTCCATATTTGTCACTGCGTCTAATACCGGACAGCATGGACAGTCTTGATTGGAGTTCTTCAATATCGGCCTCGTGCAGTTCTCTGGTGTAGGGTTCGTCATAATCAGGCCTGAAATCGTATGTTTTGGCTGAAGATATGCTATACCCGTCAAAATCAAATATATAGGCCGGATTTGCCAACAGGCATACTGCGGCGGCGATCACGACGATAACAGCAGCCGCTGCTGCCCAAAACACCGGCTTTTTATAATTGAGTATATTCTTTAAGCGTTCTTTTGTACCGCTTTCTCCAAATGACAGCGGACTTCCTGCAAGAACAGACTGCCCTGTGGCCAGCTGCATGAGTGCGGCAGAATAACCGGCTCTGCCTTCTGCGTCAAGTTTACGTATCGCCAGCTCATCACAGCTTATTTCCATATCGCGGCTCATGAGCCTGAATGACAGCCAGATCAACGGGTTGAACCAATGCATGGACAGCGCAACAAAGGCCATCGGCTTTACGAGATAATCCAGCCGTCTGATATGCATACGTTCATGCAGAAGAACATATCTGCAGTCGGTTTCCGGCAGTCCGACCGGAAGATAAATACGAGGTCGTATAAGACCACACACGATAGGGGATCTGACAGCATCTGTCTCGAACACATTGCCTTCCAGCAGCGTCGCATCGGATAACCGGCGTTTCAGGACGATATAGGAAAAAATGCTGTAGATAAGCATAGCAGCAACGCCAAGGAGCCAAATAGGCGGTAAAATCGTAGTAAGAAGCTCCGGCTGGCCGGTGATCGTATGGGCATCCTCAAAAGCCGGGGAGTTGCTGATAACTTCATCATCATTAAGGGCGACATTTCCGGCGGCAGGACCGACATGCGGCGCGGCAGTGTTTATTGCATTGTCGGATATATATGAGATGATTCCGTTTTCGGCCGTCGGCACACCGAAACCACCTAACAGCGAAAGCTCAGAAGTAAATGAAAATGGACAGACAAGCCTGAACAGCACAATACCCCAAAGGGTGTATGATATCCATTTTGGTGATCTCCTGAGCAGCATCCGGAGAATTATAACAGCCATTACCGTAAAGGAAGCGGTAATGCTCATATTCAGTATTGTGATAAACAATTTGTACATTACAGTTACAGCCTCCTCAGGTATTCATCCAGAAGTTTTTTTATTTCACGTGTTTCTTCTACGCTCACTGCTCCTGTGTCAAGGAAGGCTGCAATGAATTTGGGCAGGGAACCGTCAAAGCTGCGTTCAAGAAGCTGCTTTCCCTCAGCGCGCCTTACCTGTTCACGGTCAATAAGCGCTGTAACGATGGTATTTTTGTTTTGCATATAGCCTTTTTCGCACAGGCGCTTAATGACAGTGTAAGTGGTGGTACGCTTCCAGCCAAGCTTTGCTTCAGCCAGGCGGCAAAGCTCCGGTGATGCAATTGGCTGCACGTCCCACACGATGTCCAGCAGGCGATAGTCTGCGTTGCTGAGTACGATATCATTATCCATAAATATACTCCTCTAGTCGAATGTTTTAGACTGAACTTAGTCTAACACATTCGACTGATATTGTCAATTCTGGGACAGGGGGACAGGTACCTTGTCCCATTTCGGGCAATTTGCTATGATCAATTTGGAGGTGGTAAAAAATGCCAAGGCAGGAGAGGGAGAAAAGCAGCAGCGGAATATATCATGTGATGCTGAGGGGAATAAACAGACAGGATTTGTTTGAAGATAATGCGGACAGGCAGCGCTTTATAGACACGCTGGGACATTATAAAACTATAAGCGGTTTCAGTTTGTACGGATATTGCCTGATGAGCAATCACGTCCATCTGCTCGTAAAAGAAGCGGATGAAAGCATATCGGCAGGAATCAAGCGAATCAGCAGCAGTTTTGTCTACTGGTACAACCAGAAATACAGCAGATGCGGACACTTATTTCAGGAGCGGTATAAAAGTGAGCCTGTTGAAAGCGAAGATTATTTTCTGACAGTTCTGCGGTATATCCATCAAAATCCGGTTAAGGCAGGGATAGTGAAAGATTTATTTGAGTATAAGTGGAGCAGTTATCAGGAATATATGGGGAGTCCATATATCGCAGATGTCGATTTTGCATTGGGTATATTTTCAGCCGACAGAGCAAAGGCAATCGAGCTATTCATGAAGCATTCCGAAGAAAACACAGATGTAAAGTGTCTGGAAATTGAAGAGAACAGCGGTTTAAGCGACGATGAAGTACTTATTTATATGAAGCAATTAGGGGTTCAGACAGCCAGCCAGCTGCAGAGGCTCGAAAGGGAAAAGAGGGATGGGATTTTAAAGACAATTAAGGGACTGGAAGGTGTCAGCATAAGGCAGTTGGCAAGAATCACAGGTATATCGAAAAGCGTGATCGGCAGGATTTAAGAGGGTGTGCAGTTGTTAAGCCGGCGGCGTTGAAGGGTGAGTGTATGACTTGTTTTGCTGGTGCGGAGACGTACCTGAACTTAAGAGGAAGACATGCCTGTTCTCCGGCGGGAAGATGCATCTGTTTTCCGTGGGACGATGTACCTGTCCCCCTGTCCCACTGCTTCATCTGTGGGACGATGTACCTGTCCCCCTGTCCCAGTTTGTAAAACGTTTAACAAAATAAAATTATTGAAAAATGTCAATAAAGGCCTTAAAACCGGGAGTGTAAACTTGTTTGAGCTTTATTTATAAGAACCTGCAAAGCCAGACATATCAACGTGTTAAACGTTAGACAAAAAAGTTGTAGACAAATGCACATTTGTATTATATAATTGTGACATGATGGAATAATAAATTATCTTTTCATAATATTACTGGTTCGAATTCTGAATATCATATATATAGATTTACTCATAAAATGTTAACTCAAAATATATAAATTTGTTAAAGACAAAACTTAATAAGTTTAAAAACCCAAAAAATATAAAGAAAGGGGATCAAATAATGAGGAACACAAAAATTCTCGCGTTGTTGCTGGTTTTTGTCATGCTTGTTTCTGTCTTTTCAGCATGCTCAAAGAAACAGGCAGAGCCAGTTGACACAAATCAGCCAGGCAACACAGACAATCAGGGTGGCCAGGATTCATCATCCGGCGGCGACACCGCTGACAAAAAACTGGAGCCGATAACATTCACCATGTTTGTTGCTGGCCCTGGAGAGGCTCCGCCGAAGGACAACAAAATTGTTAAGAAGCTTCAGGAAATCACAGGTGTTACAATTGATTTTGAATTCCTTGTAGGCGACATGGAGCAAAAAGTCGGAGTCATGATCGCCAGCGGTGATTATCCCGATTTGATAGGTGCCGGACAGGCACGAGGAAGGTTTTTGAATGCCGGATCCTTCGTGGCAGTTGATGACTATCTTCCTAACTACCCCAATCTTTGGAAACATTATGAACCTTATTTGGACATTCTTCGCAGCGTATCATCAGATAACAAGATATACATACTGGACATCTGGGGCCGTCAGTACAGGCTCGAAGATGGACAGGACGACTTCTATGAGGGAGATTACAACGGTCCTGCTTTCTGGATTCAGAAAGACGTACTCGCATGGGACGGATATTCTCATCCCAGGACACTGGATGCATTCTTTGATCTGCTGGAACGCTATGCAAAAGCGCATCCTACCATTGACGGTCAGCCTGTTCTGCCGTTCGAGGTACATTCACAGGATTGGCGCTCCTTCTGTCTGAAAAATGCTCCGCAGCACCTGATTGGCGGACGTAACGAAGGTGACGTCGTTGTTCATCCTGACACTCTCAAAGTCGAAATATATCAGAACAAATGGTATGCAAGAGACTACTACAAGAAGCTCAATGAAGTATATAAGAAAGGCCTGATAAACCCTGAGACATTCTCAAGGAACTATGATGATTACCTGTCTGTAATTTCCACCGGCCGCGTACTTGCTATGTTCGACCAGCAGTGGAACTTCCAGCAGGGTGAAGAAGTATTGATTTCTGAAGGCAAGTATGAAAGAACTTATGTCCCGCTCGGCCTCAGCTACGACGGTACACCTGTTTCATATAACAGGGTAAGGAACGAAGGCATCATAGGTGGAAACGGCATGGGCATCAGCGTGAAATGTAAAGATGTTCAGCGTGCTCTGCAGTTTATGGACACATTGCTGCAAGAGGATGTACATCGTCTGATGTATTGGGGTATCGAAGGCGAAGATTATTATGTTGATGAAAATGGACGTTACAGACGTACTCCTGAGCAGAAGGCCAACTTCGATAATCCTGACTGGAAGCTTGCCAACTCCGGAGCTGTCATCGGTGACCAGTTCCCGAAACTGGAAGGCCGTTACTCCAACGGTAACTCCTGCAGCGCAGGTACACAGCCTGAAGAAAGGCTTGAAAACCAGTCTGCATATGACAAGGAATTCTACCAGAAGTACGGCTTCTACACCAAGTCCGACTTCCTGCCTGTGATGGAACATCCCGGCTATCCTGAGGTATGGTCAATCTTCTCTACTATGGAAGATGATAATGTTGCCAAGCCGATATTTGACGAAATAACGGATCTGCAGAATCGTTACCTGCCCGGCGTAATCATGTCTGATAATTTTGATGCAGCCTGGGAGGAATACGCGAAGAGATACGAAAAAGTCAATTACAAGGCACTTGAGGAAGAGATAGAGCGTCAGATACAGGCACGTTTGCGTAAGAAATAACCAGCTCTTCTTTCAAAGAAGAGGCGGCCGTAAAGCCGGCCGCCTCTTCCATATAATATTATGAATCGGTTGGGAATCAGAGCTAGGGGGATAGAAAATGGCAATGATAGCTAAAGTGTCGGGTAATATAACAGCACAAGTGTCAAATCCGAGAAGAGAATTTTTCAAGAGAGTCGGTAAGCAAAAGGAATTGGTCTTGATCGCAATCCCATATTTTGTTTACTTTTTTATTTTTTCATATTTGCCGCTGTGGGGTCTCACCATGGCGTTCCAGAACTATAAACCTCAGCTATCCTTTTTTGAACAGGAATGGGTTGGTTTCAAGCATTTTCAGAATTTGTTCACAGACCCCGATTTTTATCGTGTAATGCGAAACACCTTGGCGATGAGTATAATCAATCTGGTGCTGTCCTTTGTAACGGCCATCGGATTCGCACTTCTCTTAAATGAACTTACATCGGAATTTTATGGGTTTAAGAGAATCGTTCAGACAATATCATATATGCCCCACTTCCTTTCATGGATCATCGTCTGCGGTCTGGTATCAAATATCCTTGCCATGGACGGCGGAATCCTCAATGAAGTATTGATGGCTTTGGGACTTATAAAAGAAAAGATCCACTTTATGGGAAAACCTGAGTATTTCTGGTGGATTGTAGGATTTACAAATGTATGGAAATCCATGGGCTGGAACAGTATCATCTATTTGGCGGCGATTACTTCTATTGATCCGGCACTGTATGAAGCTGCAGCCATAGATGGATATGGCCGATTTGGCAGAATGTGGCATGTCACATTACCGGGCATTAAATCGACCATTATTGTCCTTCTTATTATGAATGCAGGCTGGATTCTCAATGCAGGTTTTGAAATTCAATTCCTTCTTGGTACGAACGGTCTTGTACTTGATGTTTCGGAAACCATCGACATATTTGTGCTTAAACGTGGCTTCGGGCGATCTGGCGGTTTTGCCTTCGGTACTGCAGCCGGTATGTTTAAAACAGTGGTCAGTGCTGTTATATTGATCCTGTGCAACAAAATCGCCGGATGGGTAGGCGAGGATAAACTTGTTTAATAAACGTTTTCGTTGTACTTTTCGGCTTGGAGGTATATATAAATGAGGAAATCTAAAGGTGATAGGGTTATTGATGCGATTATTGTGCTCTTTATGTGCATAATTATCGTAGTCATGTTATATCCGCTTTGGAATACGCTGGTCATATCGTTCAATGATGCAAGGGACTCCATAAAAGGCTCGATCTACCTGTGGCCGAGAAAATGGTCGCTTTTTAACTATCAAAGCATATTCAAGACAGATAAGGTGTTCAATGCATTTTTGATTTCTGTAGCACGTACAGTGATCACAATGGTACTGAACGTATTTTTCTCAGGTTTGCTCGCTTACGTACTGAGCCACAAGGAGTTTGTTTTCCGAAGGTTCATGACGGTATTTATGGTAATGACCATGTACATAAACGCAGGTCTGATCCCGCAATATTTCCTGTACCGCAGCTTAGGACTGATAGATACCTTCTGGGTATATATAATCCCTTCACTTGTGGGAGCGTTCAACGTAATCGTCATACGAACATATATAAATTCGTTGCCGGCATCTCTTGTAGAATCAGCGAGAATTGACGGTGCCTCCGAAATGAGAATATATTTCAGAATCATCATTCCGCTTTGCTTACCTGTTTTGGCTACTGTTGCCCTGTGGGTCGCAGTTGGTGCGTGGAACTCATGGTTTGACTCTTATATATTTGCACCAAAGCAGGAATTGAGTACCCTGCAATACGAAATGATGAAAATAATTTCCTCATCGATGCAGACAGGAGTCAAACAGCCGGATTATATTGTCGAATCAAATTCAAACCGTAACATGGTTACTCCGAACTCACTGCGTGCGGCCATGACTATAGTAGCGACTGTACCCATCCTGGTGGTATATCCGTTCCTTCAGAAGTACTTTGTTACTGTTAACATCGGAAGCGTAAAGGAGTAATCTATAAGTTATAGATTATGATGAACAGTCGGATTTCTGCTATGAAGCCTGATGCTTCAAAATCACATCATGATGCTTCCGGCAGTGGCAGCAAATTATGAAAGCAATTTAAGTTAATATAGAGTCAATGCTGCATATTGGGTATAATATATCTCGGTCTGGCTGGGAACACCTGCCGTCGATAATGCATATGATATGATTCAGCCAGACTGGTTTTTAATACCACTGGTTTTAATGTCGTTTTAATAACAATAATAATCTTCTTAACGAAGATTATTATTTCATTTATAAGCAGATTAAAAACGTTAGAAATGTGAGCAATGATGATTTACCGGTTGCCCAGGATTGAAGACAAAGAGATTATTTTTGATTATGTTGAGGAACATTATAAAAACGGTGAAAGAAGCATAAGTGCAAGTCATGGGCTGACATCGTCGGAATTTGAGGAGTGGGTAGAAAAAATAAACCGGAATGCTCTTCTGGGTGATGAAACTTATGGCAGATCACTTATGCAGCTATGCTTCGACCGCGATCGGCTTGTAGGATTTCTGAGTATCCGATATGACCTGCCTCCGGAGCTTTCAAATACCATCGGCGATATCGGGTACGGAGACCGTCCGACGGAAAGGAATAAAGGCTATGCCACGGTCATGCTGAAGCATGCTCTGGATGTATGCAGGGAAAAGGGCAGAAGCAGAGTTATTCTTGGTTGCTTTAAGGATAATATAGCTTCAGCAAAGACAATCATAAAAAATGGAGGAGTTCTGCTGTTTGAGAATGATAATTACCAAAAAGGAAGGCTGAGCCAGTATTATGTTATTGAATTATAGGTGCCAGCCGTGATTGAGGATGCATGTCGTTTTCAGAAAATCATCAAACTCAAAAAGAAACGGTTATAAGAGTTTATGTCAGCTATCTCTTATAACCGTCTGCTGTAGCAAGTAAAATATCTGTCTGTTCTGAGTATTAATATGTTCCGTCAGCCGAAGTAATTGTACATCGTCATACTTTGAATTTAGATACCAATTCGGCCAGCTTCTGTGAACTTTCTCTTGAGATCATACAGCATCTGATTACCTCATTTGCTTTTTCAACCACCACTGAAGTTTTTTGTGCAATGTCCGATGTCCCGCTTGCACCTTCATTGCTTGCCTGAGTGATTTCCTGAATTGCTCTGACCATGTTCTGGATGGCGGCTGACAGTTGTTCGGTCGTAGCACTGAAATCAGTTACGATACTGCTGACCAGTTCAGCATCTTTGTTGTACTGGTCGCTGATATTCACCATTGATTCATAGTCTTTGGCTACGGTTTTATTGATGAATCCAAGGATCTCCTGGGAGTTCTGGGTGAGGTTTTCCACCGACAGCACAACATTTTTGGTCACGTTCTGTATTTCGGTAACAGCATTTTTTGAGTTTTCAGCAAGTGTCCTGATCTCATCCGCTACTACTGCAAAGCCTCTGCCTGATTCGCCGGCTCTTGCTGCTTCTATAGCTGCGTTCAGAGCAAGGAGATTGGTACGGGATGTTATATCAAGGATCGCACTTGATAAAACGTTGATCTGTTCCACTGCCTTTGATTGTTCAATAGCATCTTTCATCTTATTATAAGTGCTTGAGTAAATTTCAGCTGCATTTTTCTGTGAAGCTACAGCGCTTGATTTCAGGTTGTTGGCCCGCCTGCTTATTTCTTCTGCAAGTAATGCGCCTTCCTGAGCCTTTGATGCCAGGGAGTCGATGGCTTCCTCAATTTCGGAGGTTGAGGCGCTCATTTCCTCGGTGGATGCGGCTGTTTCTTCCATGCTTGCAGAGAGTTCCTCCGTTGTGGCAGAGACGTCTTCGATATGTGAGTTGAGCTCTTCCATGCTCCTGGTTGTGACATCAACAGTTTCGGAGACATTAGCTGCTTCAGTGATGACACCGTTTACAACGTCCCTCATGGAGTTTTGCATTTTATCGATGGACCTTGTCAACAGACCTATCTCATCTGTTCTGTTCAGATCACGGGAGGGTATTGTCTGTGTAAAATCTCCTTCAGCTGTTATGCTAAGCAGGTTTGCGGCCCGTACGATCGGTTTTGTTATACCGGCAGCGACCACATATGTGATGCCTATGCCTATAAGTATGAAAATCACCGTTACAATGGGCATATAAGCCTGGACTGCTGCCAAACCTGATAATACTTCTTCTTCAGGTGCAGTTACCGCCAGGTACCAATTGGTTCCATCAATAGGTGCATACCCTGCAATTTTAGTTATTCCGTCATAAATATAGCTCCCGTACCCCAGATTGCCTTCCAGCATCTTCTGCTTCAGCTGAGCCAGAGACACGACTGACGGATCTTCGTTGGCGATGTCGATCGCATTATACATGCTGACAACCAGATCCTGATTATTATGGGCTATTATTGTGCCTTTCTGATTTATTACAAAGGCACTGCCGGTCTTAGCAAAGGTGATATCGTCAACAACATCACTTAAAGTAATACCATCTCTGACGGCTATTAATGCACCCACGATCTGGCCATTTTCTTGTATGGGCACTCCGAAAGCCAAAATAATCGATCCGTTGTTTTTACTGATGATCGGGTCGGAAACGGCCCTTTGACCGGAAATTGGTTTGATGAAGTGGATTCTGTCACTGATGTCGGTTGTCGTACCGTCAGTGGCTGTCATAATACCGCTTTTGTCGGCTATGCCCATTCTTATATGGCCTTTGTGTTCCACTTCTTTCCTGAGTGTCTCCAGTTTTTCTTCTACAGGTATACTTGTATCATATATTACAGGTAAAGCAGCCAGGGTTTCAAGAGAATTCAATTCATCATTTATACGGCTCTGGACGGTTTTTGCTCCCTGATAAGCAACATTGGCGATGGAATTCCTTGCTTCTGATTCGATAACTGAGGATGCTCTGGAGTACAGTAACCAACTGAGGCTTAAAAACACAATTGCGAACACTGGTGCATAGTAAAACATGATTTTGATCTTCAGACTTTTAAATGTGAGCTTCTTCTTTAGTGTCGTTCTCTGCTTCAATGTCTTTCCTCGTTTCATGTTATCCCTCGTTTCTTCGATTGATTTTAACTGCTCTTAAGTAAGACAAACCCCATACGGGATAATGAATAAATATCCCCTCATCTCTAACACAGCAACTCTGTTTGAGGATTGCAGATCCACAGTTTTGAGTTGCATTATTAGAAAAAACTATGGGGTATCATGGGAGAATTATATTATATTGAAATTGTCGATTCAAGTAATAAATTGTCGAAATTATGCAATTTGTCCAATGTGGTAGTGATAAAGTGAATATTATTATTGTCTCAAAACTTATAGGGATTACCAGCCTGGCAAAGCTTAGAGGCAATATCAATGACTTGTTTACTGTCTGAGCTTTCGGTGAAGAAACGTCGAAAGAAATAAAAGAGACGGTCATATGGAACTTTTCCTGTAGTCTCCGGTACTGTACGGCAGACGCCTTCTTAAAGCTCCTTATAACCGTCTGTTAATATTAGCTGTACTAAACTTAAGCTGTCCTGCAATTAGCAGTACTATACTTTAAACCTGGCCACCAGCTCGCTCAGTTTTTGTGAACTTTCCTTGGATATCTTACAGCATCTGATTACCTCGTCTGCTTTTTCAACCACTACTGATGTTTTTTGAGCTATATTTGATGTTTCGCTTGCACCGTCATTGCTTGCCAGAGTTATTTCATTAATGGCTTTGACCATATTCTCTATCGAGGCTGACAGCTGCTCGGCAGTAGCGCTGAAATCGGTTACGATGCCGCTGACAAGTTCAGCATCTTTATTATACTGATCACTTATATTGACCATTGACTCATAGTCACTGACTACAGTTTTATCGATGAAGCCGAGGATATTCTGCGAATTCTGTGCAAGGTTATCTACAGATAATACTACGTTTTTGGTCACCTTTTGAATTTCATTGACAGCATTTTTTGAGTTTTCAGCCAACGTTCTGATTTCATCTGCCACCACAGCGAAGCCTCTGCCTGCTTCGCCGGCTCTTGCTGCTTCTATGGCTGCATTCAGAGCAAGGAGATTGGTGCGGGATGTTATATCCAATATAGCATCCGACAAAACATTGATCTGTTCAACTGCTTTCGATTGCTCTATTGCAGCTTTGAGCTTCTCATAGGTACTTGTGTAAATTTCGGTTGCGTTTTTTTGTGACTCTATAGCATTTGATTTGAGATTATTAGCCCTCTTGCTTATTTCTTCAGCGACCAGTGCACCTTCCTGAGCTTTTGTCGCCAAAGAGTCGACAGCGCTTTCGATTTCCGAGGTTGTGGCGCTCATTTCTTCTGTAGACGCAGCTGTTTCTTCCATGCCGGCTGATAGTTCCTCTGTTGTAGCAGAAACCTCTTCGATCTGTGAACTAAGATCTTCCATGCTTCTGGTAGTAGCGGAAACTGTCTCGGAAACATTGACGGCTTCCCTGATGACGCCATTTATGACATTCCTCATAGAGCTTTGTACTGTTTCAATAGATCTTGTCAGCTGACCTATCTCATCTTTTCTGTTGAGATCTTTGGACGATATTTCCTGGGTAAAGTCTCCGCCGGCTGTTATGCTGAGCAGTTTGACAGACTGCACGATGGGTCTGGAGATGTTTATTGCTATCATATATGAAATTGCAATCCCGATAAGGATGAATATCAATGTAACGATAGGCATATATGCCTGTATGGATGTCAGACCTGCCAATACTTCATCCTGAGGTGCAGTTACTGCCAGATACCAATCAGTCCCGTCGATGGGTGCATAGCCCACAATATAATTTATATCATCCTGTGTATAACTCCCGCTGCCCGTATTGCCTTCCAGCATCTTCTGCTCCAGCTGGGCCAGAGACACAGCGGAAGGATCTTCGTTGGCGCTGTCAATGGCATTATACATAGTGGTAACCAGCTCCTGATTACTGTGGGCTATCGTGGTGCCGGTTTTGTTGATCGCAAATGAACTGCCGGTTTTAGCGAAGGTGATATCATTAACAACATCATTTAAAGTAATACCGTCTCTGACTGCTATCAGGACTCCCACAATCTGGTCATTCTCTTTTATGGGAACTCCAAAAGCCAATATTATCGACCCGTTGTTTTTGCTTATGATTGGGTCAGAAACTGCTCTTTGGCCGGAAATTGGTCTTGTGAAGTGTATCCTGTCACTGATGTCAGTTGTCGTACCGTCTGTGGCTGTCATAATACCGCTTTTATCTGCTATGCCCATTCTTATATGGCCTTTAAATTCCACTTCTTTGCTGAGTACTTCCAGTTTTTCTTCTGTTGGTATACTTGTATCATATATCAGAGGCAGAGCGGCCAGGGTTTCAAGAGAGTTCAATTCAGCGTTTATACGGCTCTGAACGGTTTTTGAACCCTGATAGGCTACGTTTGCAACGGAATTCCTTGCTTCTGATTCGATGACGGATGCTGCTCTGGAATACAATATCCAGCTGAGGCAAAAAAACACAATTGCGAACAATGGCGCGTAGTAAACTGTGATCCTAGTTTTGAGACTTCTCAATTCTAACCTTTTCTTCAGCATCGTACCTTGCTTCATTGTTATCCCTCATTTCTTTGCAGATTTGATTATTATTCTTTTGTGATAACAAACCATAAAGGGAAAGATATGGAAATGATTCCCGCTCTAACAACAGCAGCTCTGCCAATTGATTGGGGATGGGTAAGATCCACAGTTTTTGAGTTGCATTATTAAGAGTAAATATGGAGCATCACATTAAAATTATAATATAGATATTATTGACGAATCAAGTAAATAAATGTCGGAATTCAGGAAGTGTCCGGTGTGGGTGCGATAAAATGAAAATATTGCCTCGAAACCTACCGGAGCATGATAGCCCGGTAGAGTTTCAGTGTAAATAAAAGATTAGCTTATTATTCCGCTGCGTCTTTCAGCTGTTTGGCATCGGATAAGCAAACTACTGCGCTTTCCAGCCTTCGATCCTTTATCTTTGTTACCTTTATATTCAATCCATATTCCTCAAGTTCCGGCGTACTGCCGTCGCACGGGATGTTTCCCAGAAGCCCGAACACCAGACCGCCGAATGTATCGTATTCATCCTCCGGGAGCAATACACCAAGCTGCTTCGATACATCGTCCAGCGGTGCAGTACCCTTTATCCGCCAGGTTTTTGAATCTATACGCTCTATAGGCGGCGTTTCAGCCGGAACAGATATGTCATCGTCAAGATCTCCGACAAGTTCTTCCAGCAGATCATTCATGGTGATAATACCGCTCATGCCTCCGTATTCATCCACAACGACGGCAAAATGGTTTCTTGATTTCTTCATATTGCGGAACAGAACGTCTGCGCGGACGGATTCGGGAACGAAGTAGGCAGGATGTACAGCTTTTCTCATCACTTCATCGCGGATCCTGCTTTTCAGTCTGAAGTAGTCCTTTACATTCAGAACTCCGACTATATCATCGGGGCTGTTCGAGCAGACAGGATACATGGAGTGCCTGCTTTCGTTGATGGTCTGCTCCCATTGCTCATCGGTTTCATCGAGCCATAAAAGAGAAACCTCTGTACGATGGGTCATTATTTCTCCGGCAGAGATATCATCAAACTCAAATATGTTCTGGATCATGTTCTGCTCTTCGGGCTGGATGGTTCCCTTTTGCTTGCCTGCATCCAGTATCATAAGGATTTCTTCTTCCGCATTTTCTTCGTTCTCACTGTTCGGGTCGACTCCCAACAGCCGCAGCAGCCCGTTGGTTGATACTGTGAACAGCCATACGGCAGGTGTAAAAACTCTGGAAACCGCATAGATAAGGCCGGACATGCCAAGGGCTATCTGTTCAGCTTTCTTCATGGCCAGACGTTTTGGGATAAGCTCACCAAGAAGTACAGTAAAATATGTCAGTAAAATAGTAATTATAGCCACAGACAGAATATTTACAACAGGCATGGGAATATTGATTTTTAAACCGGCTAACGATGCTGCAAGCCTGTCAGAAAAGTTCTCTGTAGCGACAGCACTGCTCAAAAGGTTGACCAATGTGATGCCGACCTGAATTGTTGCAAGAAAGCCGGCAGGCTGTTCTGTGAGTTTCGTAAGGCGCAGAGCACGCTTGTCACCGCTGGCAGAAAGTTTGGCCAGCTTGTTGTCGTTCATGGAAATTACAGCGATTTCGGCACAGGCGAAAATGGCATTGAGACATATAAACACCAACTGAAGCAAGAGCAACCATATTACAGAAAAATCGTCCAAAATATTAACCTCCCAAATATAACTGATATACGGCGATACGCTGTATAATTCTTTTCCGGATCAAGTTCATTATTACTTTTTGCCTACATCAATAAAAATACACATAACAAAAAGAACAACGTAAAATTGCCCCATGTTATGTGTGATATTTTAACTTTGCTTATTTGTGCAGCATTAATAAGATAGACTTTTTTTCCTATACCTTTATTACGTTTATCAGGCGGATTTGAATCAGGATCTGCCGTTTCTTGCACTGTAGTTCCACTCCTTTGAGAAATAGTATATTGGAGAATTTGGTACTTGTCAACTAATAACAGGCGATATCATCAGGCAGGGATGCGGAAAATCGCAATTACAGGCAGGAATGCGCTCATTTTTCATCAAATCCGGTATTGCCCGAATGTGAAATGTGAGGATTGGAAGTGAGTTTGAAATGTTGAATCAGGATTAGTATAATTTCCATAGTATTGACACGAATGAATTGCTCAGCTGCATCTGGCGTATATCTATGAGCAGTGTCTGGCTTTTCAGCCTTTGCAGTTTGCCCGGTTATTGAGGAGAGATTTTTAATGATGGAAAAACTGAGGAAAAAGGATTTTGACAAGGTTTATGACCTGATGGAAAAGAGCTTTCCGATTGATGAATACAGACCATACAGCGAGCAGAAAGCACTGCTTGATGACCCTGCCTATACTGTTTATGTGCTGTATGACGAGTCGTGCGATGGAGCATGTGAGGAATCATGCGGCGAATCATGCCACAAATCATATGACGAATTATACGACAAATTGCAGGACATCAAAGCTTTTATTGCGGTTTGGGAATTCGATGACTTTGCTTTTGTCGAGCATTTTGCCGTACATCCTGATCTCAGAAATTGCGGTATAGGAGCACATGTACTGAATGAACTGGCTGTGAAGCTTGGCAAAATGGTTTGTCTGGAAGTCGAACCGCCGGAAACGGAAATGGCGGCCAGACGTATCGGCTTCTATGAACGTAACGGCTTTTTCCTTAATGAATACCAGTATATGCAGCCTCCGATATCCAAAGGGAGGAAGGCAATTCCTTTGCTCATCATGACATCGGGCGGCAAAGCGGACAGGGAGATTTTTGAGCATATAAAAGATACTTTGTACAGCAGGGTGTATAAATATTCGAGAACATAATGTCAGCTGAGTTTTTGGGCTTAAATACCAGCTGGATTTTGCATGGCAACTGGATCCAGGTTTAAAAATTCACCTGAATATTGGATTATATGGCGGCTTCATGATGGGGACAGGTTTATGGCGATTGACATCTGGAATGTAGTCTGAGTTTACATAAAATGTATTTGGGTGTCATGTTTTTATGTCACCAAACTGGTGACAAGCCTTTTTTAAAGGTGTTGCTTGAAAACTGCCCTGTGTGCACGCAATAATGGAAACGTACGCACCTGAGATTATGTAAATGGAAAAGCGAAAAGGAGAGGGTTTGGTATGGAGAAATTCGGCGAACAGTTGAGAAGGGCCAGAGAAGCAAAAGGAATGACTCAGCAGGCTCTCGCCGAGAAATTATTTGTTACGCGGCAGGCGGTATCAGGATGGGAATGCGGAGACCGGTATCCTGATTTGATAACCACAAAAAGGATATCTCAGATCCTGGAAGTGAGCATAGATGATTTGCTTTCTGAAAATGAAATGAAATCAGTTGCAGAACACAATTCAGTAATTGAAGAGCCTGTTGTAAGCGTTATTGTAATTGTATTACTTGCTTTTATCGTTTTTGCCTATCTGGTCTCAGCAGCAAATATGCTGATCCAAAATCCCTTTAAGGCTTTTTCGTTAACTGATAATGGATTCTTAAAAATTGGAATTGAATTTTTAAGCAGGGTTATCCAGACAGTGATTTTTGCATATGGTCTTGTTATGGCTGTTAAAGGAATGCTGTCCCGGGAAGAACAGGCGTTGTTGCATCTTCTCCCGGCTGTGTGGTAATAATGAGGTTTACCTCGTCTCAGAATATGGGACCATTCGATGTCTTCTGATGTTACTTTCCTCAGGAGAAAGTACCTTTCTCTGTACCCGGATGTTATAATGTCCCGGCGTACAGGAATCTGTCTCTGTATCATGTTCACTGTATCCGGCTATTGACAAATGTGGTCGATTGCAATAGACTATACACAGGTCTATTACAATAAACTTATGGAGGAAGCCGGATGGAAAAATACAAGCTGTATGATGCGGAATATAAATTTGCCAGTATTATCTGGGACAATGAGCCGGTCAATTCCACTGAGCTTGTAAGGCTGTGTGCTGATAAACTTGGCTGGAAGAAGTCAACCACCTACACGGTGCTTAAAAAGCTGTGTGAACGCGGTATCCTGCAAAACCAGGATGCGATTGTTACCTCACTGGTCAAGCGTGAGGATGTGCAGAAATATGAAAGCAGGGCAGTTTTGGAGAAAACCTTTGACGGGTCACTGCCGAAATTCCTGACCGCTTTCCTCAGCGGACGCAAGCTCTCTGAACAGGAAGCCGACGAACTGAAACGGATCATTGAGGAGGCGGTGAAATGAGCTGGCTGCAGGATTTATTCTCAACGATTGTGAACATGAGCATTACCGCATCATTTGTGGCTGCAGGAGTTATTTTGCTGCGGTTGCTGCTGAAAAAGGCCCCTAGGGTTTTCTCATATATCCTGTGGGCTCCTGTGCTTTTCCGTCTTGTATGTCCGTTTTCCTTCAGTTCAACCTTCAGCTTTTTGAATTTATTAAATATGAATATAAGGCATGAAAGCGGTGCATATGAGTTCGTGCCCGGAATTATCGGTATGATGGACACTCCCATAGACCAGACCGGTATTGGCAGCATTGACAATATGGTAAATGCGTCTCTGCCTGCTGCCACTCCCGCAGCCAGTGCAGATCCTGTGCAGATACTGATTTATGTCGCCAGCCTTATTTGGGTTGCCGGTTTGATTACGCTCCTGATTTACAGCATCATTTCTTATGTAAAAATCAAAGTCCGGCTTCAGACTGCGACACTACTTATGGATGGCAATGTATTTGAGACCGATGCCATTGGCACGGCCTTTGTATGCGGCTTTATACGTCCGAAGATCTATGTGCCTGCAAATATCGGGGAGGCGGACCTTTCCTACATACTGGAACATGAGCGCACCCATATCCGAAGGAAGGATTACATCATAAAGGCGGTCGCTTTTCTTGCGCTTATACTTCACTGGTTCAATCCGCTTATGTGGCTGTGCTTTTCTCTTATGAGCCGGGACATGGAGATGTCCTGTGATGAAAGTGTTCTCCGCAGGCTGGGCGACAGTTCAAAGGGAGCTTATTCAAAGTCTCTTCTGGCGCTGTCAGTCAGAAGGAAAGGTATTTTGACAGTGAATCCTTTGGCATTCGGTGAGAACCATGTAAAGACCAGGATAAAAAATATACTGAATTTCAAGAAGCCTGCATTTTGGGGCATTGTGACAGCAGTTATTGCTGTTTGCGCCGCTGCCGTCGCCTTTACTGCAAATCCGTACGATGAAGGAACAAAGAGAGAACAGCAGAGCGGCCTGAATGAGAGTTTTTCCTCAGAGCGGGACTTTGCCGCAATGGAGGAGGACGTCACATCCGATTCCGCCGATTCAAAAAAACAGGGTGATACTGAGCGTGATGCAATGCCCAAAGTGGCTGATTCATCTGATCCGGAGGAGATTGCAAGACTTGTGGAGGAAAATCTTGCTGTAATAATGTCTTCTCCTAAGGGAGCAACGGATCCGCAGGATTATATAAGGGAACATAAGGAAGCATATGAAAACATTATGAAGCTTGGCGGAGAAGAGGTGCTGCAGTACATGCTGTCGCAGTTTGAAAGCGGCAATGCCGATGGGCTACGCGGGCATATCATGATGCTGATGTGCAGGGAGATCCTGGGAGTAAGGGACAATGTTGTTGGCGACAACCTAACCCCTCAGGAATGGTACAGTAAACTGTCGATCAGGAAGGAGACAAAACTGCCTGACTTCGAGTATAACGGCAGTGACCCTGTTGAAAAACTGGTCTATGATGTTGAGGTCCGGATGAATTCGCTGCCCGAGCAGGGATTTACGATAGTTGCGTCAAAAATTTTTGGCAGCTATGAAGAGAACGGACTGCTTAAAGTATTCGTGACCACTTACAGTGCAACCTACAAGCTGTACGATAATGTGCTGAAAGTGACGGCAGGCAGTGTTATTCCGGCTGCCATCACCTATAAAAAGGATGACAGCGGCAGCTACGAGCTTGTAAAGTATGAGCAGGCTGAGGACGGGGCGTATTGGAAACCATCCATTAAGAAATTCTGCACAATGCCTGCATCAGGAAAGAAGATCCGGGGCCTGGATGATAAAATAATTGAACATTATTCGAACCGTGAAGATCTGCACGAATTACACTGGCAAAATCTGTTCATGCACTTGAAGTCCCATGGCATAGAGGACGCAACGCTATATGATCCCTACGGAGAAGTGGAGTTTTCCATGAGGAAGGCAAAGTACAGTAATTGAATTACGGAAAACAGAATTTTGTAAATAATAAAAAAGGATACTCTTCTCTGTTGCCGAAAAGAGTAACCTTTTTTGCTTTATGATCACATGCATGGAAAATATGCAAAATACTTTACATTATTTGATTTCATTTGATTTCAGCTGTCCTGTATATAAACTTGACGTTTCCGTCTGAACTGTCGCTTATTCCGGCAAAGGACTTATAATTCTTTGACACATTCACTGTTGCTTTCAGCCGGTTTATCAGGATTTCTGCATTGTCAGCCGTATCGATGAGCTTTTGAATACCTTCTTTATTCAAGCGTGAAAGTCCTTCTGTGAGCTGCATAGATCCATCCTTCAGCATTGCTATGCCTTCTGTTATTGCCGGTGTGCCGTTTTTCATTGTCAATATCCCGTCATAGAGTGAGCAAAGGCCGTTATATAAGGAGCCTGTTCCGTTTTTCAGTGTATCGGATCCGTTTTTCAGACCGGATGCCCCGGCTGCAGCTTGTGCAACACCTGCTGTGTACTCCTTAAGCCCCTGATAGAAAATATTATAGCTGTCAAGGGAATCCTTGAGAGAAGTTATTGTTTTTATGCCTTCCGATGCGGCTGCAACTTTTGACTGTACTTCCTGGCTTGCCATACCTTCCGAGATGGCCTTTTGCACCTGTGACTCTGTATTCTGTACAATCAGTGTCTGAATATCAGCTTCCGCCATTTTCGAATCAGTTCTCTCTTTGATCATACTCCTGACTTTATCTGTTTTCATCTGCTCATTGACTTTTTGTGAAATAATGGAAGAAATCTCTTTACTTTGCATTTGCTCATCAACTTTAGATGAAATAAGTGCGGCAATCTCTTCACTTGCTATTTTTTCGCTGATGGCAGAGTTGATGGCATTTTGTGTAGCCATATCCACAAGCCCTGCCGAAACGGCGGCTTCATATTTTGATTTATCCATGCCGGTGACAGCAAGGATTACCTGTGCTTTGACATTTTCCTGAATGGATTCTGTAACTTGTGCTAATGTCTGTTCTTTCACTGCCTGCATAACCTGTGCTCTTATCTGTTCTTCAATGGCGGCTGTGACACCGGCTTCCACTTCCGAACGCACAGCAGCAGTTACCTGTGATCTTATATAGTCCCGTTTTTCCACAACGGCGGCAGTAACCTGTTCAAGCGCCTGATCATTAATTTTTTTGTTAAGGGAATCAATTACTTCAGTCAGTACGGAATCATAATTGTCAATAGTCAAAGCAGACACTGAAAGTCCAGCTGCCTTCAGCTGTGCCTCGGCAGTGGAAAGAAGCGTTTCAAAAACCTTTTGTGCACCGCCGTTTAATTTGTCATTATTTGCTGACAGTGTATCGAGTCCTCCTGAAAGCGCTGAGACTCCGTCATATAATTTTTTTGCACCATCATCAAGGGAATATGCCCCTTCTTTCAGCTTTGCAGCTCCTTCTGCAAGTTGATCGATCCCTTTGATCAGATCTTCTGATTTGTCAAGGAGTGTACAGAGACCGTCATATAAAGCTGAAGAACCGTCCAGGAGCCTCATCATGGCATCATCCAGCTCAGTCATTGAACCGGATAAATCAGATATTGAATCGATCTTTTCGATATCGATATTACTGAATAGTGTGTTGGTTGCCATAGTAACGGTCATTCCGAGAGAAAAATCAGTAACGTCAGCTGTTATTTCCAAATAGGATGGTATTTCGAACTTATCTTTGTCTATTGCCAGGTTTTCCTGGAGACCAGGCAACGCAATGCCGATAACGGCAGTTCTGTCTCCGTCGTTTATGACTTTGCCGTTGGAAACTTCGACGTTGCTAAAGCTGCTGTTGTCAAGGAGCATTCCTGTTAGCATTACAAACGGGACATATATGGTTTCATTTTTGCCGTTTATTTTTACAGTTTCATACTGTTTATTTTGATAGTCAAAGTGAATGGTTACCTTTCCGCTTTTGCCGACAAGCTCATCAGGGGACACTGGTTTGCCGTCAAGCATATAGGAGACCGAGAGATTTACAGGCAACTCTTTATCTATGGTACCCTGATAATAAATGTCGTTTACCTGCGCATCCCATACACGGGTTTTGTTGCCGCCGATGGTGTAGCTTTCGTCACCCTTGACATTTTCTATATTCTCCAGTTCGGTTACATCTTTGATTGTATCATTTGAGAATGTGTTTTTTATCCAGTCGCTGACAATGATCTTCTGTATCGTACCATCTGCATCAGCAAGAACATATACTGTCTCATCCTTATAAGCTTCACGTACTGCAACAGCCTCTGACTGTTGATTATCTGTTATGTTTTCCATCGTTCTGTTATCTTTATCATTATTCAGTGAAAGTGCATAAGCTGTTCCGCTGACAATGACAGCTGCACACAGGCAAAGTGAAATGATTTTTATGATTCTGTTTTTCATTGGTCGATAACCTCCAATCCAGATTTTTTATTGATTTTTTTCATATCAAGTGTTGTCCTGCAAATTATCCTGTCGGTAAGGAGCAACAGCGCCGGCAATACGAAAATGACCATCAGCATGCTGATTACGGCACCTCGGGCCATAAGCATACACATGGAACTGATTATGTCTATATCGGAATAAACTGCAACACCGAATGTAGCGGCGAACAATCCCATGCCGGACACTGTTACGGACGGGATCGATGTGGCAAGTGCTGTCTGCACCGATGCTTTTTTATCATTTCCGTTGATCCTTTCCGATTTATATCTCGTTGTCATCAAAATTGCATAGTCTACGGTCGCACCAAGCTGGATTGTACTGATGCAGATAGGTGCGATGAATGGCAGACTCTGGCCGAGATAATGGGGCAGTCCGAGATTGATGAATATCGCTAGTTCTATTACTGCAATCAGGATGAACGGAAGAGAAATGCTCTGTGTAACAAGCGCAATTATTATGAATATTGCGATTATCGATACTGCATTGACTACCTTAAAATCTTTGTCTGTCGTTTCGATCAGATCCTTCATGCAGGGAGCCTCACCGATGAGCATGCCTTTTTGGTCATACTTTTTAAGTATTGTGTGCAGTTCTTCTAACTGCCTGTTTACGTC
>Ga0134092_1000948_pt1 | contig 27163 bp, 24 predicted proteins | sample 3_6taG_FD_94454 | JGI IMG/M metagenome (GOLD analysis project Ga0134092, IMG submission 94454) | Switchgrass degrading microbial communities from high solid loading bioreactors in New Hampshire, USA - 3_6_20_6_A3 metaG | ecosystem: Engineered > Bioreactor > Semi-continuous > Anaerobic >... | reverse complement strand
TTTACAGGAAAAACTGTTTTTGACAAAGGAGACAATCAACGAGTTTCTTGACTACTTTGTCACTTCTTTGCCCGATTATATCAAGGCAAAGCTATCAGTTGCTTCCTGCGAAAGTTGATTTATTTTATTTATACATAAAGCTTCATGAACAAAGTAAAGCAACCATAAAGCTCTTTTGATTGATTCCATCATATATCGAACTTTCCTTATATGATGATCATGACCAAATTAATTGTCTGGAGGGTTAGTGAATGAGTGTTGAAAACAAGATTCAAGAGATGCAAGATCGAAAACTCGCCGTCCTTCAAGGAGGAGGAGAGGACAAGATCAAAAAGCAGCACGAAAGCGGAAAGCTGACAGCACGGGAAAGGATTCAAAAGCTAGTGGATCCTGGGAGCTTCGTTGAGCTGGATGTTTTTGTAGAACATCGCTCAGTGGAGTTTGGGATGGATAAGGTTCACGCTCCGGGAGAAGGAGTTGTGACCGGTTATGCTACCATTGACGGCCGTCCCGTTTATTTGTTCTCCCAGGATTTTACTGTAATTGGCGGTTCCCTGGGCGAGATGCACGCAAAGAAGATTGCCAAAGTCATGGATATGGCCATAAAGATGGGCTGCCCCCTGATTGGCATCAACGATTCAGGCGGAGCCAGAATTCAGGAAGGAATTGATGCCTTAAGCGGATACGGAGATATTTTCTTTAGAAACACGCTGGCATCGGGAGTGATTCCACAAATTTCTGTAATCCTTGGCCCATGTGCCGGGGGAGCGGTCTATTCACCTGCACTGACGGATTTTATTTTTATGGTAGACAACATTAGCAAGATGTTCATTACCGGACCTCAGGTTGTTCAGGCCGTTACAGGGGAAGAGGTTTCTCCCGAAGAACTGGGCGGTGCCATGACCCACAATCAAAAAAGCGGTGTAGCCCATTTCTATTCAAATTCTGAAGAGGAGTGCCTGGCTTCTATTCGCAAGCTCCTAAGCTTCCTGCCCCAGAATAATTTGGAAGATGCTCCTCTGTATTCCTGTGATGATGATTTAAATCGCTTATCCCCTGAACTCAATTCAATCATACCTGATAATCCGAATAAGGGTTATGATATAAAAGAAGTGATACGTCAAGTCGTTGATAACGGAGATTTCTTTGAAGTCCAACCCTATTTTGCCCCAAATATCGTTATAGGATTTGCCAGGTTAAACGGGAAATCCGTCGGGATTGTAGCAAACCAGCCAAACCAGATGGCAGGTGCATTGGACATTAATGCTTCAGATAAGGCAGCGCGCTTTGTCCGATTCTGTGATGCCTTTAATATCCCCCTTATTACCTTCACCGACGTACCCGGATATCTGCCGGGAGTAGGCCAGGAACACGGGGGTGTGATTCGCCACGGAGCAAAGCTTTTATATGCCTATTCCGAAGCTACCGTACCAAAAATCAATGTAATCCTGCGAAAAGCCTATGGCGGAGCTTATATAGCCATGAGCAGCAAGCACCTGGGTGCTGATGTGGTATTGGCATGGCCTACTGCAGAGATTGCTGTGATGGGACCTGAGGGTGCTGCCAATATCATTTTCAGGAAAGAGATTGCAGAATCCGATAACCCGATGGAAACCAGGCAGCAAAAAATAGAGGAATACCGTGAGCGCTTTGCCAACCCCTACAGAGCGGCTGCCAGAGGCTACATCGACGATGTGATAGAACCGGAGGCTACCCGCCCGCGGCTCATCAGCGCCCTGGAAATGGTGGAGAGCAAGAGGGAAAACCGGCCGCCTAAGAAGCACGGAAATATTCCCCTTTGATATAGGATTTCGCGTGATTCGTGAATGGGAATGAGGTGAATTTGGTGAATACGGAACAAATCATTGGAGTCAGTTTGCAAACGACAATTCTCGGAATGGGCGCGGTGTTTCTTGTTCTGGCTTTGTTAATCGCAATTATCAATGGCATAAATAAGATGCTACGCGGCTTTAACAAACCGGAGTACGAAAAAGAGCCTTCTGAGCCTGAACCGCTAAATATAGTCGAGAACGCTGACGGGGAAGATCCGGAAGAGCTGATAGCAGTCATTAGCGCCGCTGTTGCGGCTTCCTTAAATCGCTCTACCCATGATATCGTTGTTCGATCCATACGCCGGATTCCGGAGCATACACCGATATGGAATCGAGTGGGCAGGCAAGAGCAGATCGCTTCACGATTGTGATTTTATTTCCATATATTTTGAGATCGATATTGATGATGCATATCAATTATAAAAGGAGGAAACAAAAATGAGAAAATTCATCATAACTGTGAACGGAAAATCCTACGAGGTAGAAGTGGAAGAAATCAAACAGGACGGTGCAGCTGTCAGCACGCCTGTCGCTACAACATCTCCTGTGCCGGCTCCTGCTCCGGCTCCACAAGTTGCCGCCAAGGCCGCACCTGAAGCGAAGAAAGCAGAAGCTCCTAAGCCGGCCGGAGGACCGATTCCGGCTGATGCTGTGGTCATTACAGCTCCCATGCCCGGTACTATATTGGATGTAAAGGTCAATGTAGGAGACACGGTCAAAAAAGGTCAGGTCCTCATGATTCTTGAAGCCATGAAGATGGAAAACGAGATTATGTCGCCTTCCGATGGAAAGGTTATTTCCATTCAGACTTCAAAAGGTTCTTCTGTGAATGCGGGGGACGTTTTGATCGCGTTGGGCTGAATAGAATGACTGTTGGGAGGAGATTGAATGGATAAGCCTTTGACGGAAGTTATTATCAAGTTTTTAAATGATACCGGATTTGCCCAGATGACCTGGCAGCAGGGTGCAATGATCCTTGTGTCATGGTTCTTGATTTACCTTGCAATCAAGAAAAAATATGAACCGCTGTTATTGTTGCCAATTGCTTTCGGTATGATGCTCACCAATCTTCCGCTGGCCGGTTTGATGGCTGAACCCCAATACGTTGTGGAAGATGGAATACAAAAAACAAAAGAGATAGGAGGCCTTCTCTATTATCTCTATCAGGGAGTCAAGCTCGGCATTTATCCGCCTTTGATTTTCCTGGGTATCGGTGCCATGACGGATTTTGGCCCCCTCATTGCCAATCCAAAGAGCTTGTTGCTTGGAGCAGCAGCCCAATTGGGAATTTTTGCTGCATTTATTCTGGCACTTTTACTGGGATTTGACGTTAGAGAGGCTGCTTCCATTGGCATCATCGGCGGAGCGGACGGTCCGACGGCTATTTTCGTAACGACAAGGCTGGCACCGGATTTGCTTGGGCCTATCGCAGTGGCGGCCTATTCCTATATGGCCTTAATACCGATCATTCAGCCGCCTATTATGAAAGCTTTAACGACCAAGGAAGAACGCATGGTCAAGATGGAACAGCTGCGGCCGGTATCTAAACTTGAAAAGATTGTTTTCCCCATAGCGGTGACAACCCTTGGAACTTTGCTGCTTCCCTCTGCCGGAGCGCTTTTGGGAATGTTGATGCTGGGCAATTTGTTCAGAGAAAGCCTGGTGGTTGACCGTATCAGCAAAACAGCTCAAAATGAATTGATTAACATTGTAACGATTTTCTTGGGAGTAACGGTCGGCGCTACTGCAAAAGCAGAGAATTTCCTGACACTTGCAACTATAAAGATAATAGTCCTTGGCCTGATTGCATTTGCTTTCAGTACTGCCGGTGGGGTGTTATTTGGCAAAATCATGTACAGATTCACCAAAGGAAAGGTAAATCCCCTTATAGGATCGGCAGGAGTTTCTGCTGTGCCAATGGCTGCCAGGGTATCCCAAGTCGTCGGCCAGCGGGAGAATCCTTCCAACTTCCTGCTCATGCACGCCATGGGACCTAATGTAGCAGGTGTCATCGGTTCTGCAATTGCAGCGGGCGTACTTTTATCATTGTTCGGTTAAAACACTTCGCTAACCGCTGACAAACGAACAGTGGTGATTGCGAATTTTGGAGGTGCAATATGGCAAAAAGAGATCTTTCAGATATGAAAAAAGTGAATATTACGGATACAATACTCCGCGATGCCCATCAGTCCCTGGCTGCAACCCGGATGAGGACCGATGAGATGCTTCCAGTTTTGGATAAATTGGATAAAGTGGGTTATTTTTCATTGGAGGTATGGGGAGGGGCTACCTTTGATGCCTGCCTCCGCTATCTCAACGAGGATCCCTGGGAGCGGCTGCGGGTTTTGAGAGAGGCCATGCCCAATACCAGACTTCAAATGCTTCTGAGAGGGCAGAACATTTTAGGGTACAAACATTATGCTGATGATGTGGTGGACGAATTTGTAAAGAAGTCCATCGAGAATGGAATCGATATTATCCGCATTTTTGATGCATTGAATGACGTTCGGAACATGAAACAAGCCATAGAATCTACCAAGAAATACGGCGGACTGGCTGAGGTTGCTATGAGCTATACAATCAGCCCGGTCCACACCCTTGATTACTTTGTGGATTTGGCTGTCAAGTTAGAAAAAATGGGAGCTGATATCATTTGCATCAAGGATATGGCGAATCTGCTGCTCCCTTATACAGCCTATGAGCTCGTCAAAAGGCTGAAACAGGTGTTAAAGGTGCCTGTCCACCTGCATACCCACAATACAACCGGAACCGGTGACATGGTGAATCTAAAGGCAATCGAAGCCGGTGTGGACATTATTGATACGGCCCTTTCCCCTCTGGGTAACGGAACTTCACAGCCTGCTACCGAGTCTATTGTCGCTACTTTGCAAGGAACGGAGTACGATACGGGTTTGGATTTGAGCTTGCTTACTGAAATAGCCGAGCACTTTAAGGGTGTGGCCGAGAGGTTAAAAGCCGATGGATTTATTAATGAAAAGGTATTAGGGGTGGATGTCAGAACCCTTCTGTACCAGGTTCCCGGAGGAATGCTCTCCAACCTTGTTTCTCAGCTCAAACAGCAGGGTGCAGTGAATCGCTTTGAAGAGGTGCTGGCCGAGGTGCCCAGGGTGAGGGAGGATTTTGGATATCCTCCGCTGGTTACGCCGACAAGTCAGATCGTAGGAACCCAGGCAGTTTTGAATGTATTGACAGGCGAACGATATAAAATGGTAACCAATGAATCCAAAGCCTTATTAAGAGGCGAATATGGACAATTACCGGCTCCGGTTAACCCGGAAGTACGCAAAAAATGCATTGGAGATGCCAAGGTCATTACCCATCGGCCTGCCGATGATATCCCACCTGAGCTTGATAAATACAGGGAAGAGATTAAGGAGTATATGGAACAAGAGGAAGACGTGCTGTCCTACGCTTTGTTCCCACAGGTGGCGATGAATTTCTTCAAGTATCGCCGTGCAAAAAAATACAAAATTGACAGTACCATGCTGGATGAGAACGATAAAATCCATCCTACTGCATAGGTTGATTTGGAGGCTGGCACCCGGTGCCAGCCTTAACATTTATCATGGAGATAGATAATATTGGGACAGTTACTGACGTATTCCAGGACTTTTACCTTACTGCCCTTATTAATCTTTTGCCCGCAGCGGAGACAGGTATAGTTGTCTTTATACAGGTAATCGTAGTAACGGACTACATCTAGATTTCCGTATTTTTGCCAGCTTTTCCAACCCGTTTTACACAATTTATGGCGTTCCTGGTAAGAAGCATATACCCAGCGCAGAATTCTGTGGAAGTGAAAGGGGTACCTGGTATACTTGACATACTGGGCAGGCACACCCAGATCCAGGGCATAGCTTTTGAACGTATCTTCAATTCTGTCCTGGAGCGGATTTTCAATCTTGGAGCTTTGAAAGTTGTAGCCGTCGGCTTTGAGTTTTTTACGGGCCAGATCAAACATATAACCCTGGCATATTTGGATCTCCTCCTTCTTATCAATGGAAAGCTTCTTTAAAAGCTCAAACACCACATCCTGACAGACGTTCAGATATTTCTTTTCCTTAAAAGAATCACCCTGGTAATACTCTACAGGGATGATTTCATAAAAATACTCATTCGTTTCTACTCGTAAAGCTGCAATGCAGGTTCCGCCAACCAGGCTGCCGCTTCCTGCATCATCGATCTGTATCAAATTTTCTACCTCCTGTAAATTGTGAAGAAATCCCATTGCCCACATTTCATCCGGTTGAATCAGGCGACTGCTTCGACCCGGTGTATACTTCTTCGAATCAATTGAATGAAGCCGCCGGAACCTTTTCATATTATTTGTATAAGGAGGAAGAACTATAATATGCAAATGCGAAATTCTGTGATTGAATGCAATTGGATCTTCCCTTCAAGCAAAGCCACTCTTATAAACAGGATGCCCAGAGATGAAATTTAGATAAATATGACTTGCAAAATGTGGCTTATATGGTACAATGAGATTGACTTTGGACGGTGAAAGTTCTATCGAATCCGTGTATGATGAAATCGGGAGAAGGGGAGAATACCATGGAGCTCAAACAGGATTTAATCCATCGAATCAATTCAAATTATAAAAAAATGAGCAAGGGACATAAATTGATTGCAGAATATATTTTGAATAATTATGATAAGGCTGCATTCATGACAGCATCCAAATTGGGGGAAAAGGTCGGAGTAAGCGAATCCACAGTCGTGAGGTTTGCGATTGTTCTGGGCTATGACGGTTACCCAAAGCTTCAAAAGGCTTTGCAGGAACTCATTCGAAACAAGCTGACCAGCGTTCAACGTATTGAGATGACCTCCGAAATGGATGAATCGATGGTGTTGAAAAGCGTTTTAAAAGCGGATATGAATAATATCCGTTTAACCATTGATGAGGCCAACGATGAGATCTTTGAGCAAGTGGTGAATAAAATATTCGAAGCCAAGAATATCTATATCATGGGCCTTCGGAGTGCAGCTCCATTGGCTCAATTTATGGGCTATTACTTAAGCTTCATTTTTCCGAATGTCAAAATCGTAACCTCCGGTGTAAACGATATTTTTGAGCAGCTGATTCATATAGGCCCGGAAGATTTGATTTTTGGGATCAGTTTTCCGAGATATGCAAGCCGTGCAATCGAGACCATGGCATTCTCAAAGAGGCGAGGTGCGACTACGGTAGCATTAACCGACAGCTTGCTTTCTCCGCTCACTGCTTATGCTGACTATACCCTGCTCGCCAGAAGTGATATGGCATCCTTTGCAGATTCCCTTGTGGCCCCCCTGAGCTTAATCAACGCATTAATCGTTGCAATCGGAATTCGTAAAAAGGCCAACATTGCAGACGCTTTTGAAGAGCTTGAGAAGATATGGGATCATTATCATGTATATGTTAGCAAGGATCGGATATAATCAGGAGTAATAGACTAGTGTTGTAAGCAGCTATGCTGCTTTTTTTTTTAAAGAGGAGGTAGGTCATGTACCTGTATCTGATCCGGCACGGGGAAACACAGTGGAATATACTGAAAAGAACCCAGGGCATCACCGATGTGGGTTTAACGGAAAGGGGAAAGGAACAGGCCCGGCTTCTGGCTGAAAAATTGAAGAACAGGAAAATTCAAAAGCTGCTGTGCAGTGATTTGAAAAGGGCTTATGATACAGCAGCGATTATAGGCAAATCTTTGGGAATAGAGCCTATTCAAACTCCTTTGCTCAGGGAGGTATGCTTTGGAGATTGGGAAGGGCATACCATTGAGGAGATTCAGGATCGATTTCCGGGAGAACTGGAGCACTGGTACAGCGATACCTCCTTCTTTCCTCAAAACGGTGAGAGCATCGATTTCGTCCGCCGGAGGGTGCGTTCCTTTATTGAGCAATATTTGGATCATGAAATACGGTCTTTGGAAGGCCTTATGGTGGTTTCCCATGCTGTGATATGCAAGATTCTGCTTACTGAGCTTTTGGACCTACCCATCTATTTTATGAGAAGGTTTAAAATGAGCAATGCAAGCATCAATATCCTTAAATTGGAACCCCATCGGGAAGCCTCTGTGATTTTAATGAACGATACCTGCCATCTGGACGGGATATCCCGGAATGTACTTTAGCTTTTCATCCTTTCAAGCCGCTTCTTCTGCCATCCGGTATAAAAGGAAGGAGCGGGGGAAATCTAAAGAAAGGGATATGCACCCATCACAGAGCTTTTAAAGCGGGAGGTAAAGCTTGTGAGACAAGCCGGCAAGCTGCAATTAGAAGTATGCTCTTTCGTCATCGGAATCATCTCTAGGCTTATCGCCTACTTGATGATCATTATTATTTTAGTACAGGCTTTTTTGTATGCAGGGAAATGGCGCCCTTATTTCAATCCGATATACAAGATGGAAGAGCAATATCCAACCGGTCAGCCTACGGACAACCATCCGTATGAGATCATACAGATCACGGGCACTGTTTTGCCTGATGAGAATGTCATCCTTTTAAAGAACGGCATTCCTTTAGGGAAGATAGAAGAAGGCAAAAAGATCCTGGTAAGGCTTTATGAAGGAGATGTGCTGGAAATTGATGCCCGGGCTGTAAACAGACCGGGCAGGATTGAATTTAGTTCATTATATGGAGAAAAGGATAGCGATACCTGGAACGGAAGGATTATGATCGGAAAGAAACTTTATCGTTTTCAGCCTTTTTCTTTTAAAAGCCCTTGTACATGAAAAATCCTTGTTTTATAATGATAGAGGGCAAGCGGATCAATATGGGGGGATGAATATGGAACTTCCGGGCAGTAAAGAGGTAGCACGTGTCGCCCTGCTGATGAGCTTAACCAAGAGCAGGGAGGAAGAGCGGAATTTTAAAGAGGAATGCTTAAAGAACGATATCCGTACTGCAGCAGTGGATTATGGCGGAGAGTTTATTAGTTCCATTACCAAAATTATCGAGCGGTCGATAGTGGCAGCAAAGCGCGAAGGAGTTATTTCTGATTCCCATGCGGAAGAAGGTGCGGTAGCCGGTGCTGCAAGAGAAGCTGTTTCCCAAATCATGAATAAAGCGATTGGATTAAATGTAGGAGGGAAAATTGGCATTGCCCGATACAAGGATCACATCAGTGTGGCTATTTTTTTTGGGATCGGTCTTCTGCACCTCAATGAAGTAGCGGTAGGACTGGGCCATAGAGCCGTATAGGGGGCTGTAGGATGTTTTTTCAAGCAATTCATGGAGCAACAACTGTCTGCAGCAATACACGGGAAGAGATTTTGCTGAAAACAAGGGAACTACTTGATGAGATGCTGAAAAGAAATAAGCTCTCAGCAGATGATATTGTCAGCATTATTTTTACTGCGACCAGGGATCTGGATGCCGTATATCCGGCTGTTGCGGCACGGGAAATGGGGATAACAAATGCTTCCCTTTTTTGTTGTCAGGAAATGTTTGTCAAAGGAAGCTTGGAGTCCTGTATTCGGATCCTGATGCATATACAAACCCCTGAGAAAATAAAGCCCCATCATGTTTATCTGGAGAAAGCGGTGACCCTTAGGCCAGATCTTATTCAGAAAGATCAAGGGGAGCCTTCAAAGAATCCAAGACTATCCATTGCAATCGACGGCCCTGCAGGAGCGGGAAAGAGTACCGTTGCCAAGATTCTTTCCCAAAGGCTGGGTATTCTTTATTTGGATACCGGATCGATGTATCGGGCTGTAGGTTTGCACATGCTTTTAAACGGCATTGATCCTAAAAATCCGGATGATGTCAATCGCCTGTTGCCCGATACCCATGTGGATATTGAATATAAGGACGGGGTTCAGATCGTATACTTAAACGGTAAGGATGTGACCTCTGAAATAAGGACCCCTGAGGTTTCCCAGGCTGCCTCCGATGTTGGAGTCATTCCTGAGGTGCGATTGAAGCTGGTTGAATTACAGAGAAAGATCGCCGGGAAAACATCGGTAGTGATGGACGGCAGGGATATCGGTACCTATGTTTTACCCAATGCGGACAGAAAGTTTTTCCTCACTGCATCAGTTGAGGAGCGGGCAAAGAGGCGATGGCTGGAGATGAAGAATAAAGGATATCAAAAGAGCCTGGACGATATCATCGATGAAATCAAAAAGAGGGATGAGAATGACAGCAATCGTTCGTTTGCCCCGCTGAAAAAAGCTGATGATGCAATTTTAATCGATACGACGAATAAAACAATCGAAGAGGTTGTTTCAGAAATCATTCGATATTTGCCAATGAGTCGGGAGGAATAGAAGGGGTCTTTATGTTTTATAACTTTGCGAAGTTTATTATTAAACCTTTGGTCTATTTATTTTTCAGGCCGAAAGTCGAAGGGATACATCATATCCCTGCAGAAGGAAAGGCGATTGTCTATTCCAATCATATCTCATTTTTGGATCCTATCGTCATTGGTTGCCTGCTGCCGAGGCCTATATCCTTTATGGCAAAGGCAGAGCTTTTTAAGAATCCATTGCTTAGATGGATCATTAAGCATTTGGGTGCTTTTCCGGTGAAACGGGGGACTGCTGATCTGTCAGCCATAAAAAATGCCCTTCAGGTACTGAAAGAGGGCAAAATATTCGGTATATTCCCTGAAGGAACCAGAAGCAGGACAGGAGAGCTTCTGAATTTTTCCCACGGTATAGCCTCCATTGCCCATCGGTCCAAGGCCAAGATCATTCCGATTACGATTACAAATGGATATACTTTGTTCAAGCCCATCACCGTACGAATTGGCAAGCCCCTTGATTTCGATCGTTATTTCAACCAGAAATCAAATACCCAGCTATTGGAACAGATGGTGGAGGAAATGGAAGCTGCGATAAAATCACTGCAAAATTGCGGCAATGAATAAAATTTTTTTTTGCAAAAAAAGAAGGAATTAGTCATAGAATATCGAAACAATATAACAATATAAATGAAAGCCTGGGATTCACCAATGGATCTTTTTGTATATTTTGTTTTTCGTATCTGCCGGACCCGAGATTTTTTATAGAAGTTTTTCAAAAGCGATCCTTGGGCTTTATCCGAGACAATCCCCAGGTGATTTATGAATTTTCAAAAGAAGGGGGTACTTATCGGGTGATTGATCGATCCTATTCCGGCTCTCTTCCGGAGTAGATCAGCAAATAGAACTTTTAAAATAACCAATGCTATGCGGGGTAAATGGCGAAAATGATCCTATGCAAAGGAGCATCTTGGATCAATAACCCCCAAAATTTTTTTCGCCGTTTAAAATCAAAAGATAAAAAGCAAGGTCGTTGATCCGCTGCTGAAATGCTGTGTGGATAGCCTTTGCAGGATCACCAAGGAGGTATTTTAAATGAACCAGATGGAAGAAAAAAATCTTGAGAACAATGAAAATGTACAGAATGAAGTTGTACAGAACGATGTACAGGTTTCTGAACAAAACAATGAAGAAATGACCACCATGGATAATGTTGAAGTGGTATCCTTAAAGCCGCGACAGATCATCAAGGGGACAGTGCTAAGAATCAGCGATGATGAGGTTGTAGTCAATATCGGTTATAAGGCCGATGGCATTATTTCAAAAGACGATGTCCTCCTCGAAGATGGAAAGTCTTTACAGGAGACTTTCAAAGTAGGAGATGAAATAGAGGTAGAAGTTGTGAAAGTCAACGATGGCGAAGGAAACGTCGTACTGTCTCATAAATCCGTTGCAGTAAGAAAGGCATGGAAGGAAATAGAAGAAGGCTTCAAACAAGAACGCGAGTTCAAAGGAACCTGTGTAGAAGTTGTAAAAGGCGGGGTCATGGCAGAGATTAAAGGAATCCGCGCTTTTGTTCCTGCATCCCAGTTGTCAACCCATTATGTAGAGGATTTAAGTGTTTTTGTCGGGCAGCCCCTGCGGCTAAGGATCATCGAGCTGGAGCGAGGGAGAAACCGGGTTGTTGCCTCTCAAAGGGTCATATTGCAGGCGGAAGAAGAGGCCAGGAAAAAAGCCCTTTGGGATTCCTTACAGGAAGGCCAGAGGATTACCGGAACCGTAAAGAGATTGACAAGCTTTGGAGCTTTTGTTGATATCGGAGGGGTCGATGGCTTAATCCATATTTCTGACCTATCATGGGGCAGGGTTGGACATCCCAGGGAGGTATTAAAAGAAGGCCAACAGGTGGAAGTAGTTGTTCTGGGCGTAGATCGGGAGAAGGAAAGGATTTCCCTTGGCTATAAGCAAACGCTTCCTCATCCGTGGGACAATGTGGAAGAGAAATATCCGGTAGGCTCCGTGGTAAAAGGGAAAGTCGTGAGGATTGCATCCTTTGGCGCTTTTGTGGAACTGGAGCCGGGAGTAGACGGTTTGGTTCATATTTCCCAGGTGGCCAACAAGAGAGTGAATAAAGTGGAAGATGTGCTCAAAGTTGGTGACGAAGTCCAGGCTAAAGTGCTGGAGGTAGACGGTAAGGCACAAAGAATCGGGCTCAGCATCAGAGAGACTTTGCCTGAGGAGAAAGAACCTCCGAAGCCAAAGAAGCAGGAGGGCCCAACTTTTGAGAAAGAGCAAATGACCGTGAACCTGGGAGAGTTTTTCCCGAAAAATGAATAGTAAAGGAATGACGACAAAAAAGGCAGCCTGGCTGCCTTTTTTGATGTCTCAGAAAGAAACACAGATTTTTTTAAGTTCATGAATAAGAATTGAAAAGCTGTCCATAATAATGAATGACCTCACAAAATACATTGAGACCCCCTTTACATTGAGTCGTGATTGATTCACGACTTTTTTTTTGCCCGGAAATATGGTAGACTGAAAAGCGCGATGAAGATGCTTGGCTATCAACAGAATTTGCTGCAGAGAATTAAAGGAGCGGAAAGGAAGAGGACATAAAATGGGTATGGGAGATAATGCTGTCATATTTGATATGGATGGAGTACTGGTCGATTCGGAACCGGTAATCCTCGCAGCAGCGATAAAGGGCCTGGAAGAGTTTCATGTACATGCAAAACCAGAGGATTTTACGCCTTTTATTGGTGCCGGTGAAGACCGTTTCATCGGCGGTGTGGCAGAAAAATATGGGGTTCCCTACAAGCCGGAAATGAAAGCCCGCGTGTATCAGATATATTTGGAAATTGTACCCCACACGCTGAAGGTGTATCCCGGAACGAAGACCCTTTTGGAAAGGCTCAAGGGGGACGGCTTTGATATGGCATTGGCCAGCAGTGCAGATTTCATAAAAATAAAAGCGAATCTGGAGGTGGCAGGAATATCCCCGGGCTTTTTTAAAGTCATTCTCAGCGGTGAGGATGTGGTACAGAAAAAGCCCTCTCCCGATATTTATCTTAGCACTGCCCGGAAGCTACAACGGCCTCCGCAAAGCTGCATTGTGATTGAAGATGCGCTAAATGGAGTAAAGGCTGCGAAGGCTGCCGGAATGAAATGCATCGGTATTGCCACATCCTTTGGGAGCGGGCAGCTGTATGAAGCCGGAGCCGATATTGTTTGTAATGATATATCCGATGTCTATGGAGCCTTGATGAAAATTTCGGGGCAATCATGAGGGAGCCGGCATAGTTTAACAATGCTCATTCCGTGATTGACTTGCTTGTCTAAATTTGATAAAATTTACATATTTCAAAGCTCAATATGTTTATTGATAACATCAGGGTGTGAAAAAATAACATAGAATGAATTCTTCAGGAATTGAAGCTGAACTGTAATAGGAATAGTTCTATTTTAGATCATGCAATAAACGGAGGAAGAATCGATGTCCCAAAGAAAAAATATGCTCATAGCTCAGTCAGGTGGGCCTACAGCGGTGATCAATGCCAGTGTGGTAGGCGCTTTCCATCGGGCTGTGACGGCTTCAGATATTCATCATATCTATGGTGCATACAATGGCATAGTAGGCGTTTTGAAGGAAACCTTCGTCGACCTGAAAAAACAGGACAGGCGTACAATGGACGGAATTCAATACACGCCGTCGTCGGCTCTGGGTTCATGCCGATATAAGCTTTCGTCGGACTTCGAACATGAGGATTATCGCCGTATCTTTGATGTGTTTGATGCCCACAAAATCGGATATTTTTTCTACAATGGCGGTAATGATTCCATGGATACGGCCATGAAGCTGAATGCATATGCCAGGAAGATTGGCTATGATATAAAAATTATCGGGATACCCAAAACGATTGACAACGATTTGGTAGGAACGGATCATTGTCCCGGTTACGGAAGCGCTGCAAAGTACATCAATACATCCATATTGGAATCGGCCTTTGATTGCAATACGTACACTGCAAGGACTGTAGTACTGATAGAAGTGATGGGCCGGCATGCAGGCTGGTTGGCAGCCTCAGCCTCCCTGGCAGCTTTTGAAGGGGAGAGGATTGTAGACCTAGTCTATTTACCTGAGCTTCCTTTCGATTTGGACACCTTTCTTTCCCAGGTGGAAGAGGTTTACCGGGAGAAGGGCAAGGTATTTGTTGCGGTCTCAGAGGGTATACGAGACAAATCCGGAGAATTTATTCTGGCCGGTCAATCCCAGCATGACGAATTCGGTCATAGTCAATTGGGAGGCGTATCCCTCTATTTACAGGAAATGGTGCAGGCAAACATAACAAAGCGCGTGAAGGTTATCAATCCCGGGATTTTACAGAGATGCGCCGCCCATTGCGCTTCAAAAACGGATTTGGATGAGGCTTACTGGATAGGTTACAGAGCGGTGGACCTTGCGCTGCAAGGATATACCGGGTTCATGGCCGGAATCAAAAGAGAATCCAACCGGCCTTATAAATGGAGTGTGGAGCTGACAGCCCTGGAGAATGTAGCGAATAAGGAAAAAGCCGTTCCCAGAGAATGGATTGTCCCTGAGGGGAATTATGTAACGGAAGAATGTATTGAATATATGAAGCCCCTGATCATGGGAGAAGTCTATGTACCCGCATGGGAAGGCCTTCCCCGCTATGTTCAGCTAAAAAAGGATTTTATACCACCGAAGCTGGAGAAATGGCATGATGAAAAAGGCTGAAGAATGATGAAAATGGGAAGTGAGTTTTTTGAATATCGAGCGACGTGATCTGGTAAATGCCTATATTCAGGAAAAGGGCGAGGTTCAATTAAGGGAACTGGAAGAAATTTTTAAGGATGTATCCAGTATGACCCTGCGAAGGGATTTGGCATACCTTGAAAAAAAGGGAGAGATCATAAGAGTCCGGGGAGGAGCAAAATCAATTGCTTATGTTTCAGGGATCAAAGAAGAGCATTACAGCCGACGGGCCGATGCGAACATAGAGGCAAAGATGAAGATTGCCCAAAAAGCGCTGAAGTATGTGGAAAGCGGCCGTTCCATCTTTCTGGATTCCGGAACCACCATCATGTGTCTGGCACAAATATTGCCGGAGGAAAAACTTTCTATTATCACAAGCGGGCCCAATATTGCAATCGAGATCATCAAAAAGCAACATGTTTCAGTAACGCTGATAGGTGGCCAGCTCAGCCGTGATACCATATCCCTTTCAGGGCCCCATTCCATTGATTTTATTCGGGATATCAATATTGATATTGCTTTTATGGCCACATCGGGATTTTCATTGGAAAGCGGCTTTACCAGCGGAAATTACAATGAATGTGAGCTGAAAAAGGCGGTGATCAGGAAAGCCAGGAGGGTGATCCTTTTAATGGATTCGAGCAAGGTGGATCGCAATATGCCTTTTACCTTTGCCTATTTAAGAGATATTGATCGGTTGATCAGTGAATGTCCGCTTCCGGAGAAAGTTATAAAAGCTGCACTGGAAAATAATGTAGAACTTGAATAAGCCAATCCTATAGGGAAGGAATTTGGGGGAGTGAGCAAAATAGCAATGACGAAGGAACAAAAACGGGAAGCCGTCATATGGGGAGCAGGGAAAATCGGCAGGGGCTTTTTGGCAGAGCTGTTTCAGGACGCAGGCTTTCAAATCAGCTTTTTTGATAGTGCGGAAAACCTGGTCCGCAAGCTAAATGCAGCCCGGTCTTACTCCATCCATAAGGTGATGGGAAAAGGCAGGGAAAGCAGAGTCGTGATTCAAGGCTTTGAAGCCTATCATACTTCAGACCTTCAGGTATTCATCAACAAATTGAAAGAAGAAAACACGATCATTGCTGTTGCCGTTCATCCTGTTGCATTACGGGAGACAGCTGAAATGATGATTCCGGGCCTGGTGAGCCGGGCAAAGGCAAAACCCGAAAGTACCCTGGATATGATTTTATGCGTGAATATGACCAATCCGGCCCGCAGCATGCGAAGCTTATTAGAGGAACTTCTGCCTGGAGAGGTCCGCTTCTACCTCGATCGCATTGGCCTCGTTGAGAGCGTCGTGATGAGGGTCTCCCCTGAAGCCCCGCCTGAACTTCTGGAAAGGGACGGGCTAACGGTTGTGAACAACGGTTATCCGGAAATGCCCCTTGATAAAAAAGCATTCAAAGGAATCATTCCGCAGTCTAAACTGATACGCCTGACTGAAAATATCGAAGCCGAAGAGATAAGAAAGATCTACACATTGAATATGGCCCACGGAATGCTGGCCTACCTTGGATCGCTGAAGGGCTATAAGACAGTTGCGGAATGCATGGAGGACCCTGATATAAAGCAGGCTGTGAGAAGGGCCCTGGATGAAGCCGCCCTGGGGCTTAAGGCTAAATTTGCTTTTGGCGATGAAGAGATGGAAAAATGGAATCATCATATATTGGATTCCCTTGATAACCCAATCCTTGGAGATCGGCTGGATCGGCTCGGTGCCGATGTCCGTCGCAAGTTAAGCCGACATGACAGGCTGGTTGGGCCGGCCATGCTTTGCTGGGAGCTGGGAGTGGTGCCGGAGCATTTGGCTTTGGGGATAGCCGGCGGATTTATGTTTCAGCAATCCCAGGACCCTGGGACTCAGGCTGTTCAGCTTTTTTTGCAGCAAAATGGAATTGAAAAATCCGTAAGGTATTTTTGCGGCCTGGAAGAGGAGCGTTTTGTAGCATTGGTCGTATCAAATTATAAAAAGCTTTGTCAAGAATATGGAGTACCTCAAAATCAGAACCTAGAATAAAGAATAGGAAGGAGACGGATGAATATGAAAACGAAAGCGGTCCGTTTATATGGCAAAAACGATCTTCGCCTGGAAGAGTTTGAACTTCCCCCGATTAAAGAAGATGAGATACTGGCAAAGGTTATTTCAGACAGCATTTGCATGTCCTCATACAAGGCAGCCATTCAAGGAGAAGACCACAAGCGGGTTCCAAAAGATATTAAAACCCGTCCTGTCATCATCGGTCATGAATTTTGCGGTGAAATCCTGGAAGTAGGAAAGAAATGGAGGCATCAATTTACACCGGGCCAGAAATTCTCTATTCAACCGGCTCTCAATTATAAAGGGAGTCTGTATTCCCCCGGTTATTCCTACCCCTATATCGGAGGGGATGCCACATACATTATTATTCCAAATGAAGTAATGGAGATGAATTGTTTGCTGGCTTATAACGGGGATGCTTTTTTTTATGGTTCCCTTTCAGAACCCATGTCTTGCATCGTCGGAGCCTTTCATGCCAGCTATCACACCACTAGGGGATCCTATGTCCACCAAATGGGTATTGTTGAAGGCGGAAATATGGCCATACTGGCCGGTGCCGGCCCTATGGGTTTGGGGGCCATCGATTATGCGATTCATTGCGATCGGAAACCCGGCTTACTGGTTGTTACGGATATTGATGCAGCAAGGCTGAAAAGGGCCCAGGAGCTCTTGACCGTAGAGGAGGCCGAGAAAAACGGCGTAAAGCTTTTGTATGTCAACACAAGGGAGATGGAGAACCAGGAGGAATTCCTCCTTTCTCTAACCGGGAACAAGGGATATGATGATGTCTTTGTTTTTGCACCTGTAAAATCGGTTGTTGAAACGGCAGATCATATTCTAGGCCGTGACGGATGTTTAAACTTTTTCGCCGGGCCTACAGACCCTTCCTTTTCAGCGGAATTGAACTTTTATAACGTCCACTATAATTCAACCCATATCGTCGGAACCAGCGGCGGCAATACGGATGACATGATCGAATCCCTGCAAATGATGGAGAAGGGTTTAATCAATCCTTCAGTGATGATAACCCATGTAGGAGGATTAAACAGTGTGGTGGAAACGACTCTTAATTTGCCGAAGATTCCCGGAGGCAAAAAGCTGATTTATACCCAGGTTGAAATGGAGCTTACGGCCCTTAGTGATTTTGAGGAGAAAGGAAAGAAGGATCCCTTATTTGCCGTTTTAAGCGAAATTGTGAAAAAGAACAACGGTCTATGGTGTAAAGAGGCTGAGGACTATTTGCTTTCCCATGCAAAAACAATATAACTCCACCAATGGAGGGGCTAAATCTTTTGATTTAACCCCTTTTTCAAATATGAAGAGAAAGAAGGGGGATTAAGATGAGTTTAAAGGAACTAGTGGAGATATCCAATTTTTATGGATTCAATCCGAATTTTGTCTTGGCCGGAGGAGGGAATACCTCTTTCAAAACGGAGGACTTTCTTTATATAAAGGGCTCCGGCACAAGCCTGGCGGATATAAAGGAAGACGGTTTTGTAAAAATGAATCGCAGACGCCTCGGAGCCATGTGGGAGAAAAGCTACCCGGAAGACGTTGATGCCCGTGAAGCTGCGGTCCTGGAGGACTTGATGGATGCCAGGGAAAAAGGCGAAGAGAATAAGAGGCCCAGCGTAGAGACCTCCCTTCACGATCTGTTTCCCCAGCGATATGTTGTCCATACCCATCCGGCCCTGATCAACGGAGTTACCTGCAGCAAGGAAGGGAAACGGATCATCAGCCAATTGTTTAAAGACAAAGCCCTTTGGGTGGATTCTGTAATGCCCGGCTATGTTCTGGCATCAACAGTCAGGCAAAGGCTCCTTGAATACAGGAAGCAGCACTTAACCGATCCGGAAATTGTTTTTCTGCAGAACCATGGCATTTTTATCGCCGCCGATACGACAGAGGATATCAAGAGAATTACCGATGATGTGGTGAAGCGTTTGGAAAATCTTCTGCAGAGGAAACCCGATTTTTCAGTTGTCCCGTTCAACAAAGAGCGCGCGGTTTCCCTTGCTCCCGCTATACGCATGCTGCTTAAGGATGGCTCAGACAGTTCTATAGTAACTTTCAGAATGAACAGGGATATTGCGCACCTCGTTGAGAGCCAGGAGAGCTTCGTTCCGGTTTCTTCAGCCTATACGCCGGATCATATTGTTTATTGCCGCCATGAACCCCTATTCGTCCCCCATTTGGATGATATCAATAAGCAGTATCAGGTACTGGAGAAAAAAATAAAAGAATACCGGGAGAAAAATGGATTTTTACCTAAAATAATCGCTGTGGAGAAATTGGGGATCTTTGCCCATGGTGAGAGCAAAAAAGCGGCGGATATTGCAGCGGATGTCTTTCTGGATGCCGTCAAGATCTCCGTATATGCGGAGTCTTTTGGAGGCCATCAATTTATGTCCCCATCCCTGATCGAATTGATCAATACATGGGAAGTGGAAGCCTATCGGAAACGAATCAGCCTTGCCGGCGGCAGCAAAGCCCGGGTACAGGAGAAAATCGTCATTATAACGGGCAGCGCTCAGGGATTTGGGAAAGGAATTGCAGAGGAGCTGGCAAAAGAGGGTGCCAATGTTGTGATTGCAGACCTAAATGGGGAGCAGGCGCAGAAGAATGCCGATGAATTATGCAAAGTCCATGGACGGGGAAAAGCCCTTCCTATAAAGGTGGACGTGACCGATGAGGAGTCGGTTCAAGCCATGATTCAAGAGACGGTTTTACACTACGGGGGTCTGGATGTCTTTGTCAATAATGCCGGAATTTTGAAAGCCGGCGGCCTCGATGAGATGGATTTAAAAAGTTTTGAATGGATCACGAAGGTCAATTACACAGCTTACTATATTTGCACAAAGTATGCATCGATACCGATGAAGATACAGCATCGCTTTGACGATGCCTATTACATGGACATCATTCAGATCAACTCCAAATCCGGGCTGGAAGGCAGCAACAAAAATTTTGCCTATGCCGGCGGAAAGTTTGGAGGAATCGGCCTTACCCAGAGCTTTGCCCTGGAATTGGTTCCATACAACATCAAAGTGAACTCCATCTGTCCCGGCAACTATTTTGAAGGCCCTCTGTGGTCCAATCCCGAAAACGGCCTCTTTGTTCAGTATTTAAAAGCGGGGAAGGTTCCGGGTGCCAGGACGGTAGAGGATGTAAAACGGTATTATGAGTCCAAGGTGCCGATGGGGCGCGGATGCCGGGTCATCGATGTTGTTCGAGCCCTTCTTTACTGTATCGAACAACAATATGAAACAGGCCAGGCAATTCCCGTAACCGGTGGGCAAGTCATGCTGAGGTAATTGACACCAGGGTTTCTGTTTGATAGAATGATTGAGTACAGTGTGAAAATAATGAACACCAAAGATGTTCATTTGTTTCAATCCAGGTGAAAAGAAAAATCAGTATTTTGGGGGAGGGATAGCATGGCTGTACCGGTTATCATGCCAAGGCAAGGTCAATCGGTGGAGAGCTGTATCATTACAAAATGGCATGTAAAAAAAGGCGACAGAGTCAAGGCCGGAGATATTTTATTTACCTATGAGACCGATAAAGCCACCTTTGAGGAAGAAGCGAAAGAGGATGGGGTCATCCTGGAAGTTTTCTTTGAAGAAGGTGCAGATGTACCTGTTTTGACAAATGTGTGCGTTATTGGAGAAAAAGGGGAGGATATATCAGGTTTTGATCCGAAGGGAGCCGGTGATGTCCAGCGAAATTCCGTTTTCGAAGAAAAAGCACAAGAGGAGGAGAATGCTTCATTTAACCTGCAGACGCAAATACCTGTAAAACAAAACGACGATAGGATCAAGATTTCTCCCCGTGCGAGGAATCTGGCGGAGAGGCAGGGAGTGGATATCCGATATGCCCAGGCAACAGGCCCGGAGGGGCGCATTATCGAAAGGGATATTCGCCGGCTGCTTGAGGAGAGACAGGCAATTGCAACACCGGCTGCAAGGGAGGAATATATGAGCCTGCCTGAGGCGAATCGGCCGGCTGGATCAGGCATAGGCGGCAGAGTAACCACGATAGATCTGAAAAAGGGCGCCGCTCCTGAGCCGGAGAGCCTGAAGGAATCCCTGTATGAAGAGGTTCCCCTGTCAAATATTCGCAAGCTGATTGCCAGAACCATGCAGCAGTCCTTGTCCAATGCAGCCCAACTAACGCTGAATACTTCCTTTGATGCCTCGGAGATTCTACGATTCCGAAAGGCTATAAAGGAAAAGGGCCAGCAGCTTAAGATTGAAAACATTACTTTAAATGATATGATCCTGTATAGTGTTTCACGGGTTTTAGCGGACTACGGGGAGCTGAATGCCCATCTGGTGGATGATAGGATCCGCTATTTCAAGGATGTTCATTTAGGGGTGGCGGTAGACACCAATCGGGGATTAATGGTTCCGACCATTTTTCACGCAAATCGCAAGTCATTGAATGAAATCTCCAGGGAAGCGAAGCATTTGGCAGAAGAATGCAGGAGGGGCACTGTCAATCCGGATTTCTTAAAGGGAGGAAGCTTTACAGTCACCAACCTGGGAAGCTTTGGCATTGAGTCCTTTACCCCTATTCTGAATCCTCCTCAGGTAGGAATTCTGGGAGTCAATACAGTTGTTCAAAGGATCCGAGAAGTGGATGGGAAATACGAATACTATCCCTCCATGGGCCTTTCCCTTACCTTTGATCATCGTGCCCTGGACGGGGGACCGGCAGCCAGATTTCTAATGGATCTTGTGAAATTCCTGGAAAACTTCAGCTTGATGCTGGCCATATAGAGGAGGGTGGATATGATCTATGATTTGATCGTGATCGGGGGAGGACCGGCAGGCTATCGGGCAGCGGAGCGGGCCGGCCATTACGGCTTCTCCACCTTGCTGATAGAAAAGCGCTTTTTAGGCGGTGTATGCCTCAACGAAGGGTGCATTCCCTCTAAAACCCTGCTTCATTCGGCCAAAATTTTTGACTATGCCCGATACAGCGCAAAATATGGAATTTATGCAAAAGATGTGGTTTTGGACCATCAAAAAGTATTGGCCAGAAAAGAGAAGGTTGTTCAGACCTTAACCAATGGGGTGAAAGCCCTGCTGCAAAGGAATAAGGTTTCCATAAAGTATGGATTTGGCAAAATCATCGGTAGAAGTGCTGAAGGATATCAGGTAGAAGTAGATGGAGAAACCTTTACGGGAAAAAGGCTGCTTATTGCCACGGGGTCTATGCCCATTATCCCTCCGATCGGCGGTTTGACTGAAGAAATGGACCGTGGTTTTGTCCTGACAAACAGAGAAATTTTCCAGCTTCATCACATCCCATCCCATTTGGTTGTAATCGGAGGCGGCATAGTAGGCCTTGAAATGGCATCCTATTTTCATTCAGCCGGTTCAAAAGTAACGGTCATCGAGATGCTCGATCATATTGCAGGAAATACGGATAGGGAAATTTCGGATCTTCTGATGAAAAATCATCAGCAAAAGGGAATTGAATTCAAGATCAATTCAAAAGTGGTAGAGATAAAAAGCGGCCAGGTCATCTATGAATCGGGAGGAAAGACCCATGCAATCACCGCAGATAAAGTACTGTTAAGCATTGGAAGGAAGCCGGTGACGGAGGGAATCGGCCTTGAGAACATCGGAGTCGAAGTGGAAAAGGGTGCTATAAAGGTGGATGAGAGGGGACAGACCAACATTCCGGGGGTCTACGCCGCAGGGGATGTAAACGGCCGCTCCATGCTTGCCCATACGGCCTATCGGGAAGCCGAGGTCTGCGTCAATCATATGATAGGAAAAAAAGATTTGATGAGATATCATGCCATCCCCTCCGTTATCTATACAAACCCCGAAGTTGCCTCTGTAGGGGAGACGGAGGAAAGCGCGAAAATGAAGGGCATAGAGTTTTATACGGCGAATCTGTCCATGAGATACAGCGGCCGTTATGTGGCTGAAAATGAGGACGGAGACGGAATCTGCAAGATCCTGGTTGACCAAAAGTACCGTCGGTTAATCGGCGTTCATATGATCGGGCCTTATGTTTCTGAAATGATTTATGGAGCAGCCTTGATGATCGAGACTGAAATGAGGGTTGATGATATCCAAGAACTGGTTTTCCCGCATCCGACCGTTTCAGAAGTGATTCGAGACGGAATTTTCAGCTTTAAATAAGGGGGAGAGGAAAAATGCCGAAAACACTATTTATGGATCCCAATGAACTAAGGAAGAGCGGTAAAATTACCTTTTGCGATATCCCGGTGAACCAGTATAACAAAACCATTGAAGAAGAAAGGGAAAATTTCACCGAGCAGGACTTTATGAGAATCTACAGGGATATGGCTTTCATCAGGGAATTTGAAACCATGCTGAATTCCATCAAGACGACGAATCAGTACAATGGAATTGAATATTTCAATCCCGGCCCAGCTCATCTTTCCATAGGCCAGGAAGCTTCGGCTGTAGGTCAGGCCTACCTTCTTGATGTAGATGATTTTATTTTCGGCTCCCACAGGAGTCACGGTGAAATCATCGCCAAGGGCTTATCCGCCATTGAAAAGCTGAGTGAGCAAGAGCTTTTACATATCATGGAAAGCTATTGTGACGGCAAAATATTAAAAATAGTGGAAGGAAAACAAGAGAACAAAGGAGACATCAAGGAACTGGCCATAGACTTCTTGCTCTACGGCACATTAGCCGAAATTTTTGCGCGAGAAACGGGCTTTAACATGGGAATGGGCGGTTCCATGCATGCCTTTTTCACGCCCTTTGGTATTTATCCCAATAATGCAATTGTTGGCGGAGCGGCTCCTATTGCCCTGGGAGCGGCCCTTTATAAAAAAATAAACCGCAAAAAGGGAATCGTGATTTCCAATGTAGGAGACGGAGCCCTGGGCTGCGGGCCGGTCTGGGAAGCTATGAACATGGCGTCCATGGATCAGTTTAAACTCCTTTGGGAGGAAGGATACAAGGGCGGACTGCCCATCATTTTCAATTTCTTTAATAACCTGTACGGGATGGGTGGCCAGACAGCCGGAGAGACCATGGGCTATCAAATACTGGCCAGGATTGGCGCCGGAATCAATCCGGAGCAGATGCATGCAGAAAGAGTGGACGGTTACAACCCATTGGCAGTGATTGACGCCATTCGAAGGAAGAAGAAGATCCTGGAGGAAAACAAGGGGCCTGTTTTACTGGATACCCTTACTTATCGCATTTCCGGGCATTCTCCTTCTGATGCATCCACTTACAGGACAAAAGAGGAGATAGAAGCATGGGCAGAGCACGACGTGCTGCAGAGCTTCAAAAACAAGCTCATAAATGCCAATATTGCCAAGGAAGAGGATTTTACTGCCATTCATGAATATATTACCGAGACCGTCACAAAGATCTGCAGACTTGCCGTTGATGACGAGATTTCACCCAGGGTGGATTTAAACAAGGATCCCGATGCGATAGGGAGGCTCATGTTCTCGAACCTGAGAATCCAAAAAATGGACGACCGTCCCTGCGAAGTTTTGATCCCAAAAGAGGAAAATCCCAGACTGCAGCAGATTAAGAAAAAAGTACGCGTTGGCATGCAGGATGGAAAACCCGTTCCAAAGAACAGGGTTTATCAACTGCGGGATGGGATATTTGAAGCGATCCTGGATAAGTTTTATACTGACCCCACACTCGTTGCATATGGGGAGGATAACAGGGATTGGGGTGGAGCTTTCGCTGTCTACAGAGGTTTGACTGAAGCCCTGCCCTATCATAGATTTTTCAACGCCCCCATTTCAGAAGCGGCCATCGTTGGTTCAGCCGTTGGGTATGCCATGTCTGGGGGCCGGGTGATTGCAGAGCTTATGTACTGTGATTTTCTAGGTAGGGCCGGAGACGAAGTATTCAATCAGTTATCCAAGTGGCAGGCGATGAGCGCGGGTATTCTGAAGATGCCTGTTGTTTTGAGGGTATCGGTGGGATCCAAGTACGGTGCACAGCATTCCCAGGACTGGACTTCCCTGGTTGCCCATATACCCGGACTGAAGGTTGTCTTCCCTGCAACCCCCTATGACGCAAAGGGGCTCATGAACAGTGCACTTATGGGCACGGATCCCGTTATTTTCTTTGAGAGTCAAAGAATTTATGATATCGGAGAGCTGTTCCATCCGGGAGGTGTACCGGAAGGGTATTATGAAGTTCCCATCGGTGAACCGGATATCAAAAAAGAAGGGAAGGATATCACCATTTTGACGGTCGGAGCTACTCTCTATAGGGCGTTGGACGCAGCCAAGATCCTTGAAGAGAAATATGGCCTTTCCGCAGAAATCATTGATGCAAGAACCATTGTGCCTTTTAATTATGAAAAGGTCATTGAGTCGGTAAAGAAAACCGGCCGCATCCTTCTTACCAGTGATGCCTGTGAACGGGGATCCCACTTAAAGGATATGGCCCAGAATATTTGTGAATTGGCCTTCGATTACCTGGACGCTCCTCCTGTGGTCGTGGGAGCAAGAAATTGGATCACACCGGCCCATGAGTTTGAGAGATTTTTCTTTCCTCAGCCCGAGTGGATCATCGATGCAATTCATGAGAAAATCCTGCCGCTCAAAGGGCATGTACCGACCCAAAATTTCACCTGCAATGAAAAGCTTCGGCTAAACCGATTGGGAATTTAGTGGGTATATGAAATGGTAAAGGGCTTTCTCAAAGGATCTGAGAAGCCCTTTGCCAATCATCCAGGGGGAGGAATTTTATGAGTGAAAAAATAGCTCAGTTCATAGAGGATTTGAATCATCCCAAAGCTGAAATTCGGCTGGCCAGTTTAAAAGAATTGATGAAGCTGGTGGAAGCGGGGGAAATTGAAAAGCCTAAAAGGGGAAAGGATGTAAACAATCATATCCATACCAGCTACTCCTTTTCACCCTATTCGCCTGCGAAGGCTCTGTGGATGGCCTACAGGGCTGGATTAACGACCGCGGGAATTATGGATCATGATTCAATCAGCGGTGCCTGGGAGTTTATTGAAGCAGGTAAGATATTAAATATGGCAACTACAATAGGGGTTGAGTGCCGGGTCAATTTTGCCGGTACCCCCCTTGAAGGAAGAAGAATCAACAACCCCGATCAGAAGACTATCGCCTATGTTGCCCTTCACGGAATTCCCCATACCCAAATAGACCGGGTGAAGGAAATTTTTGCACCATATTCCCAAGAAAGAAATAAAAGGAATCGTCAAATGGTGGATCGGTTAAATGGGCTATTAAAGGACTTTTCTTTAAAGCTTTCCTTTGAATCAGATGTTTACCCCATTTCCATGGCCGGGGAAGGCGGAAGCATTACAGAGAGGCATATTTTATTCGCCTTGTCCCAGAAACTGATAGAGTGCTATGGAAAGGGAAAAGGGCTTGTTGATTTTCTAAAGAACGGCCTTTCTCTTCCTATCAGTGCTAAGAATGAGAAGTTTTTACTGGATGAAGAGAACCCTTTTTATCCTTATGATTTATTGGGAGCATTAAAAAGCGACATGGTGGAGAGGTTCTACATAGATGCAAGCGCGGAATGCCCGGATGTAAGAGAAATTGTTGAGTTTTCAAATGAAATTGGCGCCATTTTGGCTTACGCTTACCTTGGAGATGTTGTGGATTCCGTTACCGGGGATAAGAAAGATCAGAAGTTTGAAGACGATTATTTGGACTTGCTGTTTGAAGTCATTCATTCATTGGGATTCCATGCGGTAACCTATATGCCTTCCAGAAATACAAAAACCCAGTTAAAAAGAGTGCAGGCTTTATGCGATAAATACGGCTTTATGGAAATCAGCGGTGAAGACATCAACTCACCCAGGCAGCCCTTTGTTTGTCAAGCTTTGCGGGAAGAAGAATTCAACCATTTGGTTTGTACTACCTGGGCCCTCATAGGCCATGAGAAGGCTGCGACAAAGGATCTGTCAGACGGTATGTTTTCAAAGGAAATGCGTTTAAGATTCCCGGATATAAAGGAGAGGATACTGTATTTCTCGGAAATAGGGAAGAAAAGCTGAGGAAGCTGACGGGTATAAAGAACCCGGGTTCAAACAAATGGACAGGGAGAAAATAAAAAAGTCTTGAAACAATATTGTTTCAAGACTTTTTTGGTGCGGGAAACAGGACTCGAACCTGCATGATTTTGCAATCACTAGATCCTGAATCTAGCGCGTCTGCCAATTCCGCCATTCCCGCATGAAGATGGTGGAGGGGGATGGATTCGAACCATCGAAGTCTGCGACAACAGATTTACAGTCTGCCCCCT
>Ga0134092_1000947_pt1 | contig 27168 bp, 26 predicted proteins | sample 3_6taG_FD_94454 | JGI IMG/M metagenome (GOLD analysis project Ga0134092, IMG submission 94454) | Switchgrass degrading microbial communities from high solid loading bioreactors in New Hampshire, USA - 3_6_20_6_A3 metaG | ecosystem: Engineered > Bioreactor > Semi-continuous > Anaerobic >... | reverse complement strand
TGCTCCGTATTTTGCTGAAAGCACCTGTTGTTGCGTTCTGCTTCATATGTTGCCCTCCGTTTTGCCGATAAGAGCCATTGTATCACAAAAGCAGCACCACAGTCCAGGCAAAATTCCAGTCGGTCATTTGTCGATCCCCCAGCTGGAGTTGGCCATTTGCTCATAAACTTCCTTCGGATAGAGGAGTTTATTCAGCCTGGCCCTCGTCGCATCCGTGATCCCTCCTGACATATACTCGCTGCCGGCTTTTCTCACCGCTTCCAGGTATTCATCCGTCCTGCCCTTAAGCTGCGGAACTCCGAACAGTTCCCCCTGGCCGCAGAAAATCGCCTCATAATTGCTTTTACCGCATATATAGTCAAACATGCTTTTCACACTGTCATAGTTCCCGTCGGCAGTATAAAAACCGCAGGTGGAAACCAGGACATGTCTCTTGCCGCTCATATCATACCTGGACGGATGGCCGCCGTTACCTATCCCATCCCCCCTGTCGACCATAAACGGCAGGTTCATCGGCAGTTGCCTGTCGATCAGGATCTTGAGCGGACCGGGGACATTGTAGTAATACAGAGGAAAGCTCCAGATAATGACGTCGGCCCATAATTCATCTTTTATGACCCTGTCCATGTCATCGTTTATGATACATATCCCGGGAGTTTTGCCCCAGCAGCAGAAACAGCCTTTGCAGGGCGAAAGGTCAAGCCCGTATACCGGGATCTCCTTTATTTCATTGTCTCCCATGCCCTCAAGGAAAGCCCTGGCCAGTTTTAGCGAGTTGCTGGCCCGCCCTTTCGGGCTTCCGTTTATAACAAGTATTTTCATCCCTCTGCTCCCTCCAGTTCCCTGATGCAGTCGTCACACCATTCCGCCAGCATTTTCATGAAGCGGATCCCGAACTCCTTTGTCATATTCCAGTAGATCGATACCTCGGGATCCTCTACACGCGTTTTGTAAGCATCCATGATTTCCGGGGCGGCCGAGTACCTCTCAATGGTTTTCAGCGCATCATCCTTTATTTTTTTGAACCGTTCCATGTTTTCCTTCCTTGATAACTCCCCTGCGAAAAACACTTTCATGCAAAGCGGGATGTTGCTGTTACCGTAATCGTATTCCATCAGCCAGCGCTTCAGTTCTTCCCGCCCGCTTTCCGTAATGGAAAAAACCTTTTTGTCCGGTTTCCCGTTCTGCCTGACAACAGCATCCGTCACAAATCCTTTTCTTTTTAGTGTCTGCAGTTCACGGTATATCTGGCTCGTATTCGCGGTCCAGAAATAACTCAGCGAATCCCTGAATACCTTCATGATTTCATAGCCTGTCATGTCTCCGTAATTGATGAGTCCCAATATCCCATGTTTCAGCATATTTTGTCACTCCATATTCCACTTGTGTAATACAAGTATATTCTACAAGTAGAATATTGTCAATATTCGACACAACGGTATCCCTTTTGCACGGAAGTTGCTAATTAAGGCCAAAATTCCGTCATCAATTGACGCTTGGATGCTTTATGGTATAAAATACTATTGACAAAATTCAATAACGCACTGGTCGTTGCATTGGATGCTGCATTGGAAATCGCACCGGATTTTACATTTGATGCTTTATCGGATGTTGCATTGGATGCCGCACTGGATGTCGCACAAGGAGGGCTAAGGTATGAGAAGAGTTCTTGGATTGGTTCTTGTATTGGTATTTTTGCTGTCTTTTTCTTTCGTCTCGTATGCAGGAGACAAGACTGCGGCCTCAGGTAATCAGAACAGCGGCGGGTATTCCACACTTAATGTGCCTGTCCCTGTCAATTGTTATGGCCCGACCGAAATTTAACTGCACTGACCTGGATATCAAATCGATCGAAGGAATGGCCATATCAAAAGGCAGCACATATGTCCCGGCAAAAATCGAAATAAACGATCGTATTATGACGATCACCCCTGCAGATTATTTTGAGTATAATGGGGATTATGTAGTAAAAATCTTTACAAAGACAAACCGTTATGTGATCAGCCTCAAGGCAATCAATTTACCTGTTACGGAATCTTATGACGGTATAATTATCAAAGTTCCTCCGAACAAAGCAAAAGGATTCAATTATCCATACTACCTGTACCTGCCCGAACATATGGAAAGCACAAAATCGGAAAAGAAAAGACTGGTTGTAGAACCTAATAATACGGGCGGTGTGTCCGACGTACTTGCATATCACAACGAAGCAGCTTACAATGCGGTTTCAGCAAATGGAAACCCAGGACATTACGCCGCCTACTATCTTAACTACCCGTTCCTGGTTCCTGTGTTCCCCCGTCCTTTGACCAACTGGTGGCAATCATATACGCACGCATTGGACAAGGGCGCCATGATGCTTGACGGGGAGGCAAAAAGGCTTGATCTGCAGTTGATCGCAATGATCGAGGATGCCAAAAGCATACTTACAAAAATGGGATATACAATGGAAAGCAAGGTCTTCATGACGGGATTCTCCGCATCAGGCCAGTTCACAAACCGCTTTGCAACGCTGCATCCCGAAGTGGTCAAAGCCATAGCCGTCGGCAATTTTACGATGTATCCCACGGACAAGATCAACGGAGTGACGCTCAATTATCCCTGGGGCATTGCGGATATCAGGAACTATACAGGAAAAGCGTTCAACAGGAAGGAATATGATAAAATCGCCCAGTTCTGCTACATTGGAGACCAGGACCAGAACGACCAGCCTTACAATGTCGACTATGGGATCTCCGAAGAAGAAACAAAGGCTGTAAATGACCTGTTCGGGTACGATTACGGAGTCCCCAAATGGGAGCGGAAATGGAAGTTTGTCCAGCAGCTCGGCTATGACAAGTCGATCCAGTTCCACGTGTACAAGGGCATAGGACACGGTATATCGGACAATATACTGAAGGATGTCCTGGAATTCTTCAAGGCCAACAACGGCGACAAGATCGTGAAAATCAATGCCCACAGCACGGCATACTAAAAGTATATTAAAAAGAATGTCAGTAATCCCCTGGCAGCGACACTGCCAGGGGATTTTTATAATAGCATTCGAATACGATGATCAGCATTTCAGTCTATCCGCCCGATGGAGGGGAGCCCGGTCACTTTCTCACCCCAGGAATTTGCCCAGTGTTCTGCCCAGAAGAAACTGTACGGCACCCCGTATTTTTCCCGAAGCTGCTTATAGCGTTTCATTCTGCCCCAACACAAGGAGCATATCCCGGGGACCAGGAAAAACGGCCCCAAAATGAAAGATTGCCAGGAATGTCCGTACTCATGCACCAGGATCATGCTGCACCGCGCAGCAAGTTCTTCTTTTGAATTATTTGCGAATTTCAGCAATTCTTCGCAGTTCTCATCCGGTATAAACACAAACAGGCCAAGGCTGAGCCCGCTGTATGAATTCCACTTTGTCACTATGCATCCTCTGAAAAAAGAGTGTGGATTCTTTATGTATATAAAGAAAAAAACCAGTCCGACGAACGTCTGACAAATCCCCCATGTACACTGCACAAAAAATAAAAACCATACAAGATATGTTTCATGTGTGTATCCCCCATTTATGTCTCCTATATTGCGCTGTCTCTTTCAAGTTATGAGGTTCTTTCGCATTCTACTTTAATAATATATCGATAAGGGATTTTACCTGCCATACAGAAATATGCACAGCATCCGCATTGAATGCATTTTTCGGGATAGTACATGGATATATCCGCATTTTCGTCCTTTTCCAAAGTTTTTACTATTTTATGTATCTGCACTCCTGAAGGGCATTTTACCGTGCACCTTCCACAGCCTTTGCATCTGTTCTCATTTCCGATGTTAAGTTCAGGACTTATTGCTGCAAAGCTGATCCGGCTTGCGAACACATCCTTAATATAGCCGATTCCAGCAGCAATTTCATCTTTACGGTTAAAAAGCAGCCATTCATCATGCTTTAGACCAGGCTCGCATTCCACGGCATTTATTATAACTCTTCTGTTCCCTTCATCAGATGATAAAAATGCATTGATCTTCTTAATTACCGGAAAGCCTCCTCCGCCCATTCCTGTGAGACCTGAGGCCTCCAGCTTCTGCAGGAAATACTCCCTGGTGACCTGCTCCTTATGAACAGGCCTGTCTATTCTGTTTTCTGTCCCAAGCAGTTCCATGGAATATATCTGCGTTACCTTTCCAATGTAACTCTTTAAGACTCTTCTGTCACCTTTTTGATATATCTTTTTCCCTTGCCTGATGATTTTTTTGACTGCCTTGTTTTTTCTCGCTGCTTTTTTGTTAATGATCGGTTTCATCTACTCCTCCTTAATAAAATGCTCATTAATAAAATTGGACACATGCTCCTCGTACAAACTCTTTATCTCAGTTTCATCATATTCTGCGTAAAATTCTTTTGTTGTCATTCTTCCCATGCCTTTTCTATTATATAAGTATTTACGCGTTATCAGGCGAGCAATCGTTCACTTGCTGTGACTAATTATAGTGAGCAACCGCTCACCTGTCAAAAAATTACAGCCAGCTTAGCTTTTGCTTTCGGTGGTTTTAGCACAACAGCCTACCTGCAAAAAAAGACCCAGGTCAGTTTTTTTACAATAATTGACCCGGGCTGATCATATTTTGCACTTGCTCTCCAACCACCTTCCTGACTTGTTGTTCATTGTGTGATATATTAGTCATGACGTTCATCAAAATTGTCATAAGTTTCACAGAACACTCCCGAGAAAGATGGTTCTTCTCCTGCTGCATACAGATGAGAGATGTCTCCGAATCCAATCATCCTGAAATAAGCGATCCCATTTCTGCGCTCTTCCGTCACAAGGGTGGTTACGGAAGATGGCAGAGCACAAAAGCCATGCCATAAAACCACAGGTGAGATCCCCAGGAGGTGGCTTAAGATTACACATTCGACGCCAAAATGGCAGAAAAAAGCTATGGTATCCCTGTTCGGTTTGATTGCCCGGTACAAGTTACCTTCACGAACATATCCGTTTCTGGCTATGATCTTATCAATTCCTTCAAAAACCTTTTTTGCCTCCGATATCACATTCCCACTTCTCATAACAGGCACTGTATGCCAGAGATCTTTATCATAATACTGATTGATCTTTGTCCAATCCTGCGGCAGGAAGTCCCAGCAGACTCTCTTCCTGCCCAATGTTTCATCATAAACAGGAGCATGGAATTCCCTGAGCCATGGTAATACTTCTGCAGTACGGCTCATTTTGCTTAATGTGACATTTGCAGTATCACGCGCTCTTCCAAGCGGAGAAACATAAAATTCTTTTATATCCATTGATGATATCCTGTTTGATAAAAGCTCTGCTTCTTTCCAACCCTTTTCTGTCAGCGAATCCTTCTCATAATCCGGATCAGCATGGCGTATAATCAGTAATTTCATACATTGAACTCCTTGTTGTTATGTCAAGTAATATTTAATTATGGCTTAAGATCAAAGATTTGTCCAGTTTGCTTTAATGGACCGGATTATCACGATTTTATCTTCAGGACTCAAAATAGGTGCAAATCAGTCCGGAAGTCATGTGCCAGTGCACCCGGGTCCGTGAACGCAGGTCCGTTTCGGCCAGGCAAATGGATAATCCCTGGTATCCAAAAAGCAATATCTGCTTTTATATATCTGCATAATGCCGGATCAATAATGCCCTGAAGGTAATGTCGCAGGCTTTTCGGGTTTTTGACCTCCAGTCTGTTTCGAGCCGATAACCGCAGTATGGACCCCAGTCTTTCAATTCCAATACCGGAGCATGGCAGATACCGTCGTCATCGACATATCCCATGATATCATCCACGGTTTCCTGCAATGCAGGCACATACTTCACGATACCGCACCTGGCAAACCATTCGATATACTCAAGCTGGTATACTTCAGGCTTGCTGCGGTATGGTATCGACATTGGGCCCGGCAGCAGAGTCGTCACTTTCACGGTCAGACCCTGGGCAGGGAACGCTCCCAGCGGGCCCAAAGGATGTCCGACCCATGACATGGGGACCAGGTTCACAAGTTCCGGCCGGTCGGTTTTCATCAGCTTTGTGACGGAATCAGCGATCATCCTGATATTTTCTTCACTTTTCCAGGAGTCCGTATGAGCCAGTATATCCAAATGATACCGGCATGGCCATCTTTCGTTGTCATTGAAAACCAGCATCTTTCCGCCTCGGATCGTATGAGTGATGTCCAGCACTGAATCGATCTCGAGTACACGGCGGAAGCAATCCAGGGACAGCCGGATCTGCGGCGATATATCGATGATATCGTCATACCCGGCACGGGCGATGCATGCACAGCGAATGAGGTTATGCCCGTGTCCGGTCACGTCCCTGGTGAAAACATACATGGCAAGGGGATGTTCCCTGTCAGCGATGGTTTCCACCAGGCTGTCGATCTCCTCGTCCCTGAAAGGAACGACCGGCAGGATCGGGCAGAACAGTTCGTTCATGACAATATCCTCGTCTATGCCGACAGGATAGATTATGGTCGGGGCAAACTTTCCCGATTCCCTGTTGCCGGTCCCCCCGAAGATTATCCTGTCCCTGTATTTTTCGGCCCACCCGGCACACTTGTCATACGCCGCCTCGTTGATGAGCTTCGGGTATTCCCCGTTTTTCTCGGGATTTTCGCCTATCTGCCTCACAAACTCGCTTTTGAGCGCCTTTATGAAGTCATCCGCTATTTCGTCGGCCACTGCAACCTGGTTGATATTTATGCAGATCTGTCCTGCGTTGAGCAACTTGAAAAATGCTATCTTACGCGCGGCATCCTTTATATTCGCGTCTTTTCTGACAATGCACCAGTTTCCGTTTTCACCGCCAAGTTCAAGCGCCACCGGGGTCAGGTTTTTTGCCGCTTCCGTGAGCACATGCCTGCCGACGGCAGGGGAACCCGTGTAGAATATCTTGTCAAACCTCTGGGCGAGGCACATGTCTGCCACATCATGCCCGCCGTCTATAACCGTTACATATTCTTCAGGGAACGTTTCAGCGATCAGTTTCTGCAATGCCCTGGTGCTGGCTGCAGATTTTGAGCTCGTCTTGAGAACTGCAGTGTTACCTCCCGCAATGCACGGTATCAGAACGCCCAGCGTCAGCAGGACCGGAAAGTTGAACGGGCTTATGATCAGCGAAACGCCGTACGGCAGCTTGTATACTGTCGTAAATATGCTCGGGAAACACATGAGGCCGCTGAAATGCTTTTCCGGCCTCGCCCACTTTTTAAGTCCGCGTATCGTCTCGTTTATCTCCACTATCATCGGGCCGATATCGCACATGTACGCCTCGACCCTGCTACGCCCCAGGTCCTCGTAAAGCGCTTTTTTCAGTTCCTCTTCATGGGCGGTGACTGCCGCCTTCAGCTTTTTCAGCTGCTGCAGCCGCCAGTCGACATCAAGGGTAACCCCGGACCTGAAAAACTTCCTTTGCCTTTCTACGATTTCCTGTATCTTCTCCGGTGTATATGGCATAAATTCTGCCTCCTTCCAGGTCTCGCCTGACAGCGGTCTGTTTCAGGGAGCATCAGTTCCGTACCCCCTTCACCGGTCCAAGGTTGAGTTGACTTCCTGTGCCCGGATGAATTGTTTTTACTTTACTTCTTATGATTATACCCATAAATAACCCATAAGTAAAAAATGATAATGAACATCAAATCTTATATTATTCTACATGTTACAATATTCCCGGAGGTGAGAGAAGCATGGATTATGATGCAAGGATCCAGGCAACTGTCGATTATATAGAAGAGAATATCTGCAAACCGATCGATTTGTCGGACCTGAGCAAAAAAGCTTTCTGCTCCGTGCCTCATTTTTACAGGATATTCAGCAGTGTCGTCGGAATGTCGGTCATGGACTACATACGGAAGAGGCGGCTCAGTATCGCGGCGCATGAACTGGTGAACACTTCGAAAAGAATCATCGACATTGCTTTCGATTACGAGTTCAAGTCACAGGAGGTATTTACACGGGCATTCCTGAAAGAGTTCGGCATTACCCCCGGAGCATACAGGAAAAACCGCGGTGAAGGCATTACTTTGTACGAAAAATTCAATGTATCGGAGTGTATGAAAAAAATGGCTGCAGGTAAACTGGATGTAAGGATAGTAAAATTCGAGCCTGTAAAAGTCGCATATTACAAGGGATACGGCGTGAACCCCGAGAGGAAGGCGTGGATACCAATCACCGAATGGCTGCTTGCGGATGCAAAAGAGCTTTATTTCAGGCAGTTTGGCACTTACCCGAGCACAAAGGAACTGCTAAAGTATGCCGAAGAGCATGATTTATACAAACCGCCGAAAAACAGGAGGTATTTCGGTTTCGACAATCCGCTGAAAACAGAAGGCAAGCCCGAGTATGGATACGAAGTCTGGGTCATTGTAAATGATGGCGAAAAAGAAGATGACAAGGTAAAAATCAAGGATTTTGAAGGCGGGCTGTATGCGGTGACACGCGCAAAGAAAAGCACGAAAAGCCTGATAGAGACCTGGCAGAAGCTGTTCAAATGGCTTGAAACAAGCGGTTATAAACACGGCAGCCATCAATGGCTTGAAGAATACATTACTATCGAGGGTCAAAAAGGTTTCGTGGCATTTGATTTATACATGCCCATTTCTGAATAGTTTACGTTGTCCTATAAGTGTTTCATTCTAACTTGCACACGTAAAATGCCGTATGGTACTTACCATACAAGCACCTTTCGTCTGCGCACACGAATCCTTCGTTTTCATAGCTGCCCGCATCTCCAGGGCGGCATTTTTCATGGTTCCAGAATGCGGGTCTGATGCCTGCAGGTTGGCTGAGCAATACTCTAAAACCTGTTTTCAATAAACCTTACAAGGAGATCATTAAACTCGTCTTTCTGATCATAAAACACGCCATGCCCGGAAAACCTGAACGGTATCAGCCTGGAATTCCGGATCAACCTGTTCTGTATTTCACCCAACCGGAAAGGAACCACTTTATCATGGATACCGTGTATAATAAGCGTGGGCACACGTATAGCGTCCATGTCGGCAAACAGGACTTCGTTTATCCAGGTCCTTGCAACTGCTGCGGTTGCCCATCCCGCTGCCTGCAGCCCCAACCGGAAGAACCAGTCTGAGAAAGCCTGCGATGTATGCTGGAAGAAAAACATGTTGCCAAAATTCCGAAGCATTTGAGGACGGTCATTATATGTACCTTCAATTATCTGCAATACCGTCTCCTGGTCGATCCCGTAAGGAAAATCGGGACGTTTGACCAGACTTGGCGCAGCTGCTGCAACAAGGACCAGTTTGGTTAGGCCGTATCCTTTATGGCGTCCCATGTACCTTACTGCCATCGCACCGCCGGTGGAATGTCCCACCAACGTAAAGTCTTGCAGACCCAGGGTTTCCACAACGCCTCTCACATCGTCCGACAAGGTGTTGTAATCATACCCGTAATATGGTTTGTCCGATTTCCCAAAACCTCTTGTATCCATTCCAATGCATCGGTATCCCAGTTGGGGCAACTTGTCGAGCTGGTATTCGAAGAGCTCATGGCTGCCCGGCCAGCCGTGCAAAAACAGTATTGCCTTTTTGCATTCAGGATTCAGATCTTCGACATAGATATTTACATTATTTACATTGACATAATACCCCATAGTTCCTTCTCCTCAATGAATATCTGCAGAATCATTATATTCATCGAGGAGCCTGGAGCTACCATGTTTCCGGATCAATGACCTGCGGGCTGGAACAGCATAACGCATTATAAACGGACGGCATAAAACACCGGAAAGGATTTTTTCAAAACTACTTTCAAACCGGCTGTGCAGGTGTGCCGTCCTCCTGCGCCATTAGATTTTTCCGCGATCTTATGCTTTCTTTTATTCGTTTGCCGTAGATAATGAGAATAACCGGAACAGCAAGGGCCAGCGCACCTACGGTATCAATAAATGCATGCTGCTTGACCAATACTGTCGATATGCTGCATGCAGCGGAAAGTATAAGGATAACGCATTTCTGCCATCGTTTGAAGACACGGCTGTCAAGCACTGCAACACTATCGCCGATACACCCAAGGACGTGCATGCTTGGGAACACATTCGTCGGCGTGTCTACATTCCAGATCAGGGCAAGAAGCTTTTCCGAGATGCTGGTCGGTACTAAGCCGGCCGGTCTCAGCGTCTGCATGTTCGGGACAAGCGCATCGAAAACCAGTGTAAGAGTAAATGATATCATCAAAAAGTACATCCACCGCCTAAAAGCTTCTCCGTCTCCGATAAGCAGCGGTATACCCACAACCGCGAACAAAATATAGAAAAGGCAATAGGCCCATACCATTTGCGGCACAAAAGGGATCGCAGAATCGATCGGCAGATCCGTTACCCAATATCCGTCCGCTGGCACAAGGTTTTCCACGGTGAAAAACAACGCTATGTAGAACGGAAAGTAAAGACACAGCCATGCGTGCTTGTGTGTCAGAATGAATTCCTTGATTCTTTTAATGAGACATCCTCCTTTCGCGCTGCCGGACATGCAATCCTGACGCGCAATTACAGGTGCATTTCCTTTTTTGCCATCAGCCCGATGGATCGATGATCGTCAGCCGTTATTTATAAATCAGAAACACAAAAAAGTCAAGCTCAGCTTTTAATTTAACACACCCTGTGCCTCACCCTCTCAAAAATCGACGTTACTATGATATATACGACTCAAAGATAAAAAACCCTCATGAATTCTGTTTGCATTTTACTTAACGCTGAAAAACACTCCCGGTTTATCCTCATAACTTTTTCAGATCAGGACTAACACCTCTGGCATGGCTTGACTTGATAGGTTTGTCAAAAGGGCATTTACAGGACATATGCTATACCTCAGGATCCCATGTGCCCGGCGTCGTTTGCCGGTTCTGTGCAGATGATGACATGCACGTTCTTCAGGTTGCCGAAAAGAGATTTTGTCTAAGGTATTCGCTGGTATATATATCTGCTTCATCCGGATATGGATAACCGCAATGACCTGCGACTTTTTTCGCAAGTCTGCCAAATAACTCATAAGTCGATTTCAATGCAGAAATCATGTCTTCCTTGTCATAATGTGCAAAACACAGTTTTAACTCCCGGACGATCTCCTCATCCGCCCATTCCTCCAGGAACCTGCCGTTGTGCCAGACGTCCGTCTTATCTGTACATATCGTGTACATCTCGATTGCCCTGAGAAGGTATTTTTTCAAATATTGTTCTGCTCCCCGACCTGCTTGCTATTGTTCCTGCAATTCGATCCTACCAGATTTCAGGTCCATTTTCACCCCATATATTACAGGCGTGGTTTTGTGATCATCTCAAGTATGAAGGATTCAGGAAATCACAGCAATCGTTGATCATCCTGTCAATCATGCGGTCAAGTATTATGCTTCCTTTATCTTTTGACGCAAAAGAAGGATAGCCCAGACTCCCGACATAGCCTTCAGGCAAACTGCTGTCTTCATGGAACAGGTATTTCCTGAATGCTTCGAATGGTATGTCATGCTCCCGGACTGATTCCATTTTAACTTTTTCGGGATAAAGACATAATGCCACTGATGTTTCGGCTTCACAGGCATGCCTTATGGCAGACTGCTTCTCAAGGATATCCGAATATTCGATCTCAGCCAGTTCGTACAGCCTGATGTCGTCAGAGATGTTTTCCATCGCCTGTATGTGGAACGGATCGCCGTGATATGTCAGCAGCAGAAAATGCCTGAATCCCTGCTGCCTCCACCAGTCTGTTATCGACACTATTATTTCCCTCAGTATTTCCGGCTTTATAGATGTAGTCCCTGCCAGATGCATATCACACGGGAGATTGACGCCGTAGTTTATCGCAGGGGCAACCAACGCACCAGTTTTTTCAGAAAGTATGCCGGCCATATATTCTGCGATAAAAGTATCATTGCCCAGCGGCAAATGGTATCCGTGCTGTTCGCAGGTCCCCACGGGAATTATCAGGTTGTCGTTTACCTCTGATATATGCTTTTTGACCTCATTCCATGTCATATCTGCCATTAACATATAACAATCCTCCATGACCTTTCACAAAAGATTCATGCGATAAAATCAGAACCGCACATGATACCCGTTAATTCTTAATTTAAGCCAACCTGAGCGGCATCGCAAGATAATGGTCAGGTATATAAAATTTTTCACGATACCGGCATATTTAATAAGTTCATCTGGTCCGAATGCCGCCTGCATCTGGCATTATATACTATTAAACAGTGCTGATCAAATAGTCTTAAAAATCCCCACAGCAAAAACGCACCCATTTATTTATAAAATGGGTGCGTCCAGCTGCCGTCAGTGATCAGCCGGATCATCCATGCGCAGCAATATCGATATTTTAGTCGATAGGTTCGAATGAGATCCCGTTTGCATTCGCATATTCTTCAGCGACAGACCCTGCCTTGCCATAAATGGTTAAACTGTAATGATGAAATGCAAATGCATTATTGCCTATTTCTTTGACTGATGCAGGAATAGTTATGGATTTCAGATTCGGACAAAAGCTGAAACACCAGTCAGATATTTTCTCCAAACCATCATTAAGAGTTGCATCATACAGGTACTGACAATGAGCAAATGAACCTTCCTCAAGAACTTTCACATTCTTGCCCAATACCACGACCTGCAGTCCATTATGCCCGTTGCAGAAATGATCTACCAATGTCGTCATTTCATCAGGCAATTTGACAGCGAAGGGATAAAGCCCATCATCCGTCGGAAATGCTATACTTACGCCAATTTCGATATCTTTGCCCCATTTTTCTTTACCTGGTAATACTGCATACTCGCATGCGAATTCCTCCTTAACACCCCAGAAAGCCATGCCCTTATCCGGCAGATTTTCATGGATATCGCCATATTTTCCTTTATATAATCTTTCCTCCATGGCTCCGGTTACCATGTAATCCAGATCCAGCTCAGGTGTTTTAAGCAGTTCCTCTTTGGTTACAGTAGGTGTGAAGTTCTCATGGTCATAAGGAAATTCAATCCACATCCTGGTGTTTCTGCCGTTTAAAGTTTCCAATGTGACATCAAACTTTATATTGCCGTATTGCACTCCTTTCCAAACGTATTCAATAAAATCGCCACGCTCACGATCTATCCCGGGCCCGCCGAACATGGCAGCTATCTCATCCGCCGACGTATCTTTAGCTATTCCGAACACGTTCAAATCATACCTGTCATCAAACGTAAACTTGCATTTTGATACTAAAGGTGATTTCTTTACCGGGTCAATATATGGTGCACCATCACTGCATATCCCGTCGATTCTTTCAGCCATGATGCAGGGAACAGGTATGTAATTTCCGGGTTTTTTAAGTCGTAAAAATCATGCTTTAAACTGATTATATTATACATCTACTTCAAATTTCAATTTTGGAATTTTCCTCCCTTCCCGCAATAATGAATCCACTTGCTCTATCACAACAGCACCCATTTTTTCATAAAATCCTTTAGCCTGTGGGCTTGTAACTAATAAAAAAGAAACTATGCCTGCTTTTTTACAATAATCTATCAAATGGTCCCACATTTTTTTGCCGTAACCTTTTCCAATATATTGAGGACTAACGTAAAATAAATCAAGTTCCGCATCCGTATCATGCACTGAAAGAGAGTAGAATCCCACAACGACATTTGCCTCGAAAAGGATAAAAGTCGGGTTTGACATGACATATTCTTCAGTAATCCTGTAAACTTCCTCAAATCTTTTCATATATTCCAGGTCATATCCCCAATAGGCTTCCGAATCATAGGCTATTCTGTTTAATATATCCACATCGTTTTTTTCAGCCGCACGTATGTGACACATAGCTCTCCCCAGAATCAACTCTATAAGATCATTTTCTAGGTAGATATTAACTGTCAAACAATTGACAGAATATGGACGTCAAGGAAATAGACAGTCGCTTAACAGCTATGATTATTACTTTTAAACTACAATTAAGCTTTTGTCAAGTTTAGACGGTTGGTGGACCTGACTGAAGGCCAAGGTCCTGTACCTGCATTTCAATAAATCGATCTAAACAGCATCTCTGTCTCTTCAGTATATTTATCAACGAAAGCATTGATTCGGTCACGGAGTGCTGCCCCGGCCCTGCTGTCATGCCTGGTCAATTCGGCCAGTTCCTGGTCGGGCTTTTCCAGGATCTCTTTGCTTATCTGAATAAGTTCCCGGTTGATGGATGCCAACATATTCTTAAGTTGCTCCCTTGCCTCCGGAGAGGTGCCTGAGGCAGTATCATGAAGTTCCCTGAAAATCGGATCATAGCACCATATCAGCAAATCGCGCATCCTTGTGTGCAGGCGATCCATATTGCTGTAAGGAAAGTTATAACACGTTTGATTTACATAAAAGACAAAACCGCTGTTACCTCCTGCTTCATTCCCGCCGGAATCCAAATATTGTGTTTGGACCCTATCTGCCATACAGTAAAGTTCATACCACTCCTGCCGTGCTTCAGCGGCAGCACCTGCTTTAGCCTGTTCCAGGCTCTTATAGCTCATGTTCAGCACAAAGATCCCGGCTAAAAGGATGATAAGCAAAATGGATACAGCTGCCTGAAAATTGCGCAGACCTGATTTTTCGGCCGATCCATCTGCATCCCTGAAAATCTTCAGCGTTTTTGCAAATGTATATGATATGGCGCCGGTCAGCAGTCCAAACAGGGGGATCAGGATCCATTTCCAGCCCAAATTATCCAGCGGTGATGGGATATAACCCAGATAGTACGTGTTTCTCCAGGTCAAAAGCCCTGCAATCAAAATCAAGGCAACAGATATAATATACAAAACCGTAATACCTGTTTTCTGTCTGCGGATTTTTCTTTTTTGCCCCATAGACAACCGCTCATAGTAGCCCTGGACTTCCCTGTCCATCTCTTCCCTTGTCAGACCGTCGATCCTGTAAAAGTGCAGTTCCACATCAGTTGCCGGAAGCGGCCTGTCTTCTGCAATTTCCTTCAGGTATTCGCCAAGATCCCGGATGGACGAAACCGAGCTGCTGTTTATCTGCTTCAGCCGTTCCAGCACCCTGGTCTTAAATTCAAGATCCGCAGCCGTCTTTTCCCCGTAACTTTTCAATATCTCAGGAATCCTTTCGGGCTCATCCCTCATAGCGATAATATCAGAAATGGAAAAGTCCAGTTTTCTGAGACCTGCGACCAGGTTCAACTGCTCTATATCATGCTCCGAATAAGTTCGAAAAACCCTGCCATTGATCATTGTCTGTTCAGGATGGATCAGTTGCTTTTCCTCATAGAACCGGATCGTTTTTTCCGTCAAGCCGGTTATCCGGGCTACTTCTTTTATTCTCACAGTCCCCAACCTCCCTCTCCCCAAACTTTAACATATACCCTAAGGGAATAAGCAAGAGTTTTTCTTAAAAGTATGAGTTATTGAATTAGGAACGGCTTCTATCCAGTTCATTTCGCATTCGTAATGGCATATCTGCGTTATATTCTGAACTCTATCCGGAACTTAATCAATTATAACATTTCTAAATTAAGGAAACTTCAAATTTTATACCTTAAACCGAATTTTACACAGGCGGGTATGATGGACTTGACAATATGTAGAATAATGTATCGCGGCGGGTTTCCCCGCCGCTGTGGTCAGGTTTCTTTGGATGCAGTTCAAGTAATCTCGAATTCACCAAACCATTGGTCATACTTGACGCGGTATTTCCCCGGTAAAAATTCATAGTCGAACATATCTGCCTTTAAACGAGCCACCTCGTGTGTTTCGCCGGGTTTTATCCTTAACCCGACCAGGAAAACTACATTTGCGCCTTCCACCCACGGAACCTTGACCCATTCGTCACCATCGAAGCGTTCCAGGCTGTCGACACCTAAACCACCTTCATAAGTCTCATCCGACATATTTCCTATCGTGACCAGTATGCCGGAATCGACAAATTCATCAAGCGTTATGGGGTTTGGGTCGAAGTATCCCGCTGGGAGTCCAAACCGCCATTATCCGGAGGAAGGCATTGAGTACAGCCTCCAAATAGAATTAAAGTTGCAATAAACAGAGATAATATTTTTTTCATAAAGCAAACATCCCCTTACTTAGTTCGTTTTAGGGGTAAAAGCATGCTTGAATCGCGAATAGGGTGTAAAGTAAATATCCGGATTGACTGTAAATGTCGTTCGTAAAATGTCGTATGCTTCCAACGCCTCGGTCTGAAGCTCCAGGAGCTTTACCACCTCGGTAGGCAAATCAATCATATTATGTTGTGGTGAAGTGCAAATACTTCTCCAGGCTTTATTATTCTATAATTTCCACTCAATGTATATGCTGTAATTGAAATATTGCATAAATATCTTTTCGAATCAAATCCCCACCGAAATTCAGAACTCTCAATTTGCTGAAAATACCGCATGAGATTAATCAAGGAACCTTACAGACCGGATCGCATTACTGATATCCTGCACAACCAGGTCCGTGGATGAAAAGGATCGGCGTCCTGCACTATCTTCTCCGCTATTTTTATTTAAGCTCCAATCATATTTTACTGATGGGATTGCTGTTTGCGTCCATCTTTCTGATTTTGCTTCCGGCTGAAATACTCTTCCCGCAGCAGGCTGTACATGCATGCGTCAACAATTCCCTGGTTGTTGTAATCAGCCTGGCGAAGCGTACCCTCGTATGTTAAACCGCATTTCTTCATAACATTGCCGGAATGAGGATTATTGGGATCATGCTGAGCTTCTATCCTGTTGACTCCCACCTCTTCAAACAGGAATGGGATAATTGCACTGAATGCCTCAGTGGTGATTCCCTGGTGCCACCATTTGCTGCCGATGCAATAGCCGATATGTACTATATCCAGTTGTTCTTTCATATCCACGACAGAAATAGTTCCAATCGGTTCCCCGATACTTTTAAGTACGATTGCCCATTGATAGTAGGCTGGGTTTTCATATGATGCGATCCATCCATTTATGACCCTTTCAGTTACAGATATATCCTTGTGGGTCGGCCAACGGAGATACCTGGTGACGGCTTCATCCGATGTCCAGTTCTTATATGCATAACTAATATCATCCTTGGTAAATCTTCGTAAAATCAACCGCTCTGTTTCAATCGTCTTTGTTCCCTTATGGTTCATTATTACCCCTCCGTAATTATGGCTTTTCCAAGTATATAAGTCGATTGTAAGCAAATAAATCCGGAAAAATCAAGACTCACAGTCTTATATCAAAGCATACCGGAGCAGCTACAATATGGTTCTGAGAAATTCACGGATCACACCGTTCACCAGTTCGGGTCTGTCGGTGTTGGAATTGTGTCCGGCTCCTGGGATCCATTGGATCGGAATGCCTTCCTGCTTTGACCATTCTGTATTGTAGCGTTTCGTATATCCTGCATTATCTTCCACGCCGCATATCAGCAATGCAGGGCAGGAAACCTCATATGCCAGGTCCGCCTCTATTGCTTCCGCCAGGATTTTGAATCCATGGGACACCAGTTCACAATATTCTTTCTTTGTGTAAGTGTCCATCATGTCGTACATAAGCCGGCGTCCATACTCGGTTACCGCGCATCCTTCTGCGCCGTGCTTTTTTAAAAGGAACCACGGATATACACTGTACATGAGTTTCGTGTTTTTAAGCGCATATATCTCCCACTTTTTCATGTATTTCCTCTTAAGCGGCGCAGAATCGATGGAAACGAAACCCGCAGGACAATCCGGATATTTCTCCATCAATGCCTGGGCGACATAACCGCCCATTGACTGTCCTATGATTACAGGCTTGATTATCCCCTCACGGGCCAATATATTATGAAGCCATTCCGCTTTATCCGCGAGCGAGAAATCGAGTTTGAACGGTCTTGACGAGCCGTGTCCCGGCGCATCCCATACGAGCAGATTGTAATCTGCTTTGAACTCTTCGATTTGTTTTTCAAACAATCTATGGTCTGCCGACAGACCCGGAAGAAATACAAGCCATGGCCTTTCTCCTGAAACAGCGCAGGTCCGGTAGTGAATTGAACCATTTGCGGTGTTGAAAACTTTTTCTGTCATTGCTGACCCTCCATACCACGTCTAAGCAATGCCATCTCTGAATGTGGACTGCCATTGATTGCAGATTTCCTCTTTATCCGCCTTAAGCTATTCTGCGAAGTCCCTGTTTTAAAAGCCTCAACGGACTGAAAAAGCAAAGGTTTGACCACAATAAATCTCCACGGCTGTTGCTGACGGGGCAGCCATTGCAGCTTTCAGCAGATGATGATCTTATCGTGCTCGACCGGCTTATCCTCCTGGTAGCAACGTATGCTTCCCCTGCTGTACATTATTTCAAAAAGGTTTTGGCTTTATCCATTATTGCTTCTCCCAATTACATATTGCCGCATGCAAAAATGCTTTACCGGCTTAACCGCACGATTGCCTGTTCTCTTTTATGACAATAATACCTCATCCTTAAAGCACATTCCATGCAACGGATGAGGCGGATCAAATGCAAAGGCTTAAATCAGGCAAGGTTGTTTCAGAAGCCGCCTGTTCACGGGAACACGTCAGCGGTTATATCATAAGACGGTACTACTGTAAAGCTGCTACTGTCTTCTTTCCCGATCCTGATGCTCTTGCTTTTGATGATATCACCGTTCTTTTTCAGAACTGATATCGTGATTATATTATCTTGCACGCTTTCATCCATATCAGCAGGTGACCAGTATACCTGCTCCAACGATGCCAGTGTGACATCCAGCATTTTGCCATGGTCGGTGATCTGGCCTGTTTCCGCATCCTTCAGAAGCAGGGAACCGTTCTCTGTAGAAAATTTTATGCTATGGGCTATGTTATAAAATTCTTTATTCAATGTTATCGAAATACCCATTCCAGGTACCGACGACATATCAGGGCTGTATTTCCCCGGATTGATGTAAATCTCGAAATATATATCCTGCAGGAATCTTTCGAAATCTTCCTTACTGTTCGAATATTCCCATAGTTCCCTGTCGAAATACTGCTGCAGCTGTGCCCTCTCGAACTGCACAATAGTATTGGAAGGCAGGATGTTAAATCTGACTATATCAACGTTTTCAATGAGCGAAAACAGGATGAGGGCATTATCAAGCAGTACAGGCTTTGCATTTTTCAGTTTGTCTTCATTTGCCGCATCGATACCATCCAGTCTGTAATTTACGGTGATCCCATACGGTTTGCTGCCCGTATCAAGCTTGATACCTTCCTTATTCCCGGCATAGGGTAGTTTGTTCAGCAAGTTGCCCGCATTGATTGCATTGCCGATATATCTGCTCCTGTGTTCCAGCAGATCACTAATGATATTATTACGTGTCATGGCGGACCTGATTTCTGCAATATAATCTTTTTTCCCGTTTGTTAAAAGTACAAAAGCAAGGACGACAAGCAGCAAAGCTGCAAAAATCCCCGCCCAGGCCTTATTTTTTCTGAACTTCATTATTTCTTTTATTCTGCTCTTTATGTTACTTTCACCGAATGCAGGGACCACTCCGCGCAACAGTGTATTTTGCTTTACCGCGATATTCAAAAGAGTATTTGCATATTCAGATCGAATATCGTTCTCATATGCCGATAACACCCGGGCATCGCACGACATCTCCATATCCTTCTGATATAGCAGGAAGCACAGCCACATCAGCGGGTTGAACCAATGGATACATAATGCAAGGACGGCAAGCAGCCTGGTAATATTGTCACAGCGCTTTATGTGAACCAACTCATGAGCAATTACATATTCCAGTTCCTTGCCATAACGATCACCGGCAAACAAGGCAGGGATTATTATCCTTGCATTTGCAATGCCGTATACGACAGGGGTGTCTGTTTTGTCAGAAATGTAAATACTTACTTTCCGCCTCAAGTCAAGTCTGCCGGCAGATTCCGCAAGCAAACCGTTATCGTTGAAAAGAACTGCTGTCTTAAAACTTCTGATGATTTTCAAGTGAGCATATGTGCAGAAAGCCAGTAATACCAGGAACACTGACATCCAAATGCGGGCCATGACAGTAACGGGCCCTTTTTCCCCGGACACGCCGGCTTTATCTGTATGTATATTTGCTTCAGGATCGTCATTCATTACGCTGTTGCTTATATAAATATTGCCGTCTGCAGTGGACTTAGCCTCATCGATGATGCCGATGCTGTTTCCCCTGCCCAGGTCCACGGCATCAGCTGAATATTGGGATGCGCTTTTGTCCCAGGGCCCGGATGCCCACAGCGCTCCGTCCCGGGCAGTTTCGGGAAATTTTATAAAATTGAAAATACTGAAATCGGATTGTACTGAAAATGGGACCAGCAGCCTTACTAAAACTATGACCCACGCAGCATAACTGAAAGTTACCGGCAGCTTTTTACCTGCCAGTTTGCGAAGCAATATCACTATTATGGCCGCTATTGAAGCTGTGATGCTCATTTTGACAACTGTCAGAAATATATTCTCCAACATATTATTTATCAGCCTCACATTCTTCTATTATTTTTTTCAGTTCAGCAATCTCATCAGCAGTAAGTCTTTCCTTTTTGAGAAACGTGCTGAAAAAAAGCTTCAGGGAACCGTCGTAGAATTTGCTGATATGTTCCTCGCTCTCTGCCCTCAGCACTTGTTCACGATCAACCAGCGCATAAACCACGGTGTCTTTGTTTTCAATTATTCCCCTTTCGCAGAGCCGTCTTATGACGGTATATGTGGTAGATTTCTTCCATCCAAGCTTTTCACGCGCAAGTTCAACCAGCCTGTTACTTTTCACGGGTGAGTTGCTCCACACAATATCCATAAATCTGTATTCTGCATCATATACTTTGATCTCTTTCATCGCCGTCTCGCCTCCTCGGTCTAATGAATTAAACCGTCACGGCATTAGTCTAACGCATTAAACCATTATTGTCAATAGTAAAATGGTAAGCAGTGGAATTTAAAAATCCGGCAACACCCACGGTACATCACGGGCCTGTCGCCCTGTCAAGAAGCACAGCGCGCACAAAATTCGGCAGCAGAGAAATGCATCGAGCCGAATCCTGAAATCTGAAAATCATTGTTCTGCCTGATTGGTGAATTTCGCCGCCTTACAGGCAATGATACTGAAAACGGCCATGTATGGAACCGGCCCCATTCTATCTTCATATAATCTCAAACTCGCCATACCATTGGTCGTACCTGACACGGTATTTCCCGGGTGAAAATTCATAATCGAACTCATTTGCCATCAAACGCGTTATGGCACGGGTTTCGCCAGGTCTGATATTATGCTGGTACAGGAAAACAGCATTCCTGCCCTCCACCCACGGGACTTTGACCCAATCTCTGCCATCAAAACGTTCTAAGCGGTCTATACCGGAACCGCCTTCATAGATCTCGTCCGACAGATTTTTTATTGAAACCACTATGCCGGAACTTATGAAATCATCAAGCGTTATGGGATTTGGGTCGAATTCTACCGAGATCATATTCGGATCGCTGGGAACTATTTCGAACTCTCCGTACCAGTCATCAACTTTCAGCCTGTATTTGCCCGGAGTGAAGTTAACGTAAAACCGTTTTTCCAATTCATATGTTTCCCCTTTATCAAGTGAGATGAGAGGGTACAGCGAACTGCCGGCTCCTGTAATCCCGACCCAGTCGTTTCCGTCCAACTGTTCAATGTGAGCCACAAACCTGCTTTTGTATTCTTCTTCAGAGAGGTTCGTTATTGATATATAAAGTCTGCCTGATTTTATCTCATGTACGGGGATAACATTTGGTTTGACTTCAACAAGCAATTCATACTGGCCTTCATTGACAGACGGCGTATAAGGCGTCGGGTCATATTCCGGCGGTGTGGGATCAAACGGGACTGCTGTGGTTTGGTCAGGATCCGTTGACTCAGTATCCCGCGTGGAATCCAGACTGTTATTCTCCTGCCGGGATACAGCTTCATCCTCAGCTGATATCATATCATTTTCTGAATAAGCGGTTTCGCTGTCGGCATCCGCAAGTTTTCCTCTGTCTTCCTCCGGAATTGCTTCTCTTTTAGGTGGATTTGAGGCAAAAGCGATCACGGCCGCGCAAACAGCCATGACTGCAATCACTATGACCCAGAATGCAGGTTTCTTAAAATTGAGTATATTTTTTATCCTGGTCTTTACGTGGTTCTCGCCGAAAGCCAAAGGATTCGCCGTCAAAAGCCCTTTCCTTTGCACCGCCAGCGACAGGAGCGAACCGGAATAGCCTCCTTTTGCGCCGTCGCCCAATCTGCGCAGCACGCTCTCATCGCACGACATCTCCATGTCCCGGCTCATGAGCGAGTAACTCAGCCACATGAGCGGATTGAACCAGTGAAGGATGAGTGCAAGATAAGCAAGCGGTTTTACCAGGTGATCCTTCCTGCGTATATGCGTACGCTCGTGTTCAAGTATGTAAGAAAGGTCAGTGTCTCCGATATTTACAGGCACATAGATCTTCGGACGGATAAAGCCGTACACGATGGCTGTCCCGATGGCATCGGTTTCAAAGACGTTGCCATCCACGCGGGTCGCGGTCTGAAGCTTTCTTTTGGTTCTCACATAAGAAGCAATGCTATAAACCAACAGCACAATGACGCCAAGAACCCAACCAAGGCTCAAGGCAGCCAGCCATGTCTGTACATGTTTTGCGCCTGCTGAATGAAAACCCGCAGGGACGGCCTCAGTCAGGGATACATTCACAGCGCTGTCTACACCAACAACTTCGGCCCGGACTGCAGGCGTCCGAACCATTCCTGTATCCGGCGTTACAAACCCATATACCACGCTTCCCTGTTTCGCATTCAGGTTTACCAGGCTGAAAAGGCTGAAAGCCGAATCAAAAGAAAATGGGCATACAAGACGGAAAAGCACGGGAGCCCAGAGAACGTAGGAGAAAATCTTCGGCGCTTTTTTTAGCAGCAGGCGGATAAAAATAACGCCGATAGCCACAAATGATGCAGTAATGCTCATGTTGACTACGGTTATGAACAAATCCTCAAGCAGGCTCATTTCACCGCCTCCTCTATGATCCGCTTCAGTTCCTCGGCTTCCTGTTCTGAGAGCTTGCGTCCGCTCAGGAAGGCAGTCAGAAATTTCGGCAGCGACCCGTCGAATGTTCTTTCCAGCACAGCTCTGCTTTCATATCTTTGCACATCTTCACGCTTAACCAATGAAGTAACGGTCGCATCCTTGTTTTGCAGGATACCGCGTCCGCAAAGCTTTTTTAATACAGTGTATGTGGTCGACTTTTTCCAGCCAAGTTTATCAGCGCATAGCTTTACAAGCTCAGTGGAGTTGATCGGTTCGTTGTCCCAGATAATGCTGACGAATTTATATTCCGCATCAAAAAGCTTATATTTTTCCATTCTTTTGCCTCCTTGGTCGATTTTGGCAGGCCTGGTTAAAGTCTATCACAATCGACCTCCCGTGTCAACAGTGTCTGGCAACAAGTGTTAATTATAATGAACATAGGCAGGTGCTTTTGGCAATGAATTGACTTCGTTCATGTATCCATGCATGGATGATAAAACCTCTTGGGGAATTTTGGGGAATAAGCATGGCAGACAGGACACAGAACCGCAGCTGCTTCTGCTCCGGTTGCGTTTGCTTTGAGGACTAAACCTGCCATCATTATAATGGATTCTTTTTCATCGCATGATTCGGCACTAAAATAAATCATTTCTCTAGTGATTAATGTACTGTATTCCATTATTGGCAAGGCTTCTAAATCCTGCATCCTCAAATACTTTTCTATCACTAATGCAATAAACAAAGGTTCCGTTCATTGCCATAAGGTAATACTTGTCATATTTATTTTCATATTTATAAAAAGCCTTTTCTGCATTTTCCTCTGTTAAATCATAGCAGATATCAATAAACTCATTATCTTTCGTGGCATAAATTCTATAACAGGAAATATCACTATCAAAAACGGTATCATAGTATTCAATATCGTATCCCCTATCTTCAAGATTCTGAAGTAATTGCTCCTTCTGCGGAACAGAATCTTCCGGCTTAGTTACTTCAATTCCAGTTGAAGTTGTCTTTGTTTCCGTGTGGGAAATCCCATAATTTCTTTCTATATTTTCTATTCTATCATCCTTTTTTATCACTTTTGCCGAAACAAATATGATAGCAATAAAAGCAACAACTGCAACAGGTACAATTACAATTCTTTTGTTCATATCAAAACCCCTTTTCCTTTAATATTATTTCATACTCAATTTGACACTATATGTATCAATATAAATCAAAACTGTTTTAATAAAAATAAATATCGCTTGGCCTGATCATTACCCCATATGTAAGTTGCAGTAAAACATCCGGCCATTGGCATAATCCCATAAAAGTTTATAGTTCTGTAATTTCTAATTTATCTTCATATTTTCTGAATAAGGCAAAGCCTGTTAAATGCTCATTTTCATTAATGTCAAGTTCTAATATATTCCTATTATGTATTATCTTATTTATTTTTTCAACTAATGAGAGCATGTTTTTGCAAGTAGAAATAGCGGGACATAGAACCTGAATGGGTGTTAAACGGATTCTGTGGTATCCGGATCGTCATTGCCAATATCATTAAGCGCTTTCCTCTTTTTCCTCCGGACCCGGTTTATATGCCGTTCAAAATCGCCATTGCGCAGCAGCTCAGCAAGGACAAGCTGCTCAAACACGGGCACCGTACAGGAGTAAAAGCCAAGCCGGCGCTGAAAATCTTCCAGCAGTTTTTCCGGCAGGATCATGTAACCGATACGCATGGACGGGGCAATGGTTTTTGAAAATGTATTGACATAAACCACATTGGAATCGGTTGTTATAGAAAAAAGAGAATCCTCCGGCTTTTTTGAAACCGTCAGTTCAGAATCGTAATTATCCTCAATTATAAAACCGTCTCTTTGCTTCGCCCAGCGAAGGTACTCATGTTTCTTTGATATGCTGGCGGTGACTCCGCTTGGAAAACTGTTGAACGGAGTGACATGCAATATGGTTGCATCTGTCCGCTCCAGCTCTTTTGAAGATATGCCGTCACGGGTAAGCGAAAGCATATCGCATCGGATGCCCATTGCTTCATAGACTTTCCTGATCTTGTCGTATGATGGCTGTTCAAGTGCAAACTTCCTTCTGTCCCTGAAAAGCTGGGCAATCAGGCCATAAAGGTATTCTGCACCTGATCCCACGATAATCTGCGTCGGCTTTACGAGTATCCCGCGGCTTCTTGCCAGGTATGAGCAAATTTCCGTTCTGAGTTCATCGCATCCGCTGTTGGGAGATTTTATAAAGATCCGGTTCCCGTAATTAGCCAATACTTTTCGCATGGTTCTGGCAAAAACCGTAAACGGGAAATCTCCCACGCTGCTGGATTGCGGCTTGATCTCAGGAAACGTGCCGCTCTGCAATACCGTAGTTCCATGAAAGGCCGATTTATGGTAAATGACAAAACAGCCGCTGCGCTGGCGGGTTTCAATATAACCTTCTTCACTCAGCAATGCAATCGCGTGCTCAACAGTGACAACGCTTACACCGGTCTCCTCGGCAATGGTCCGCTTTGAAGGAAGACGGCTTCCATACGGATAAACTTCGGATATGATATCCTGTACGAGTAATTTGTACAGTTGCATATAGGCAGGTACTGATGACCTGGTATCGATATGATAGTTCATCTGGTTATATAAAATTCTCCCGTTCTGGTTATTTTTATAATATCAGTTTTATTGTATTCTTTATTCAGGAATTTGTAAAGATGACATTTGCCTGAAAAAGATATAAAGGAAATTCAAGAAGTTTTTTGTAAATCAGTAAAGGGGATGTGCAAGCATGAAGCAAAACCATAATACCATTGTCAAGCTGACAGTAACCGCCCTGTTCATGGCAATGAATATAGCACTCAGTTCCTTCGGCATGCCGGTTCCCGGGGGGCGCCTGTACCTGAATGACATAGTTATCTGCCTGGCAGCAATCCTGATGGACCCGTTGCAGGCATTTGTAGTAGGCGGTATAGGTGCGTTTATCGGTGATTTCCTTTTCTACCCTGCACCGATGTTTGTCTCCCTTGTTACTCATGGCCTTCAGGCTGTTGTGATTTCATTGTTTTCACACAGATTTCTGAAAAGCAAACCGCGCCTTGCATCAGGAATAGGAGTTGCTGTCGGCGCTGTCATCATGGTAGTCGGGTATTCACTGGGAAGGGCTTTCATTTACAGTACACCCGAATATGCCTTGCTGAAATTGCCTTTCCAGATACTCCAGGCTGTGGTCGGCGCCGTCGTTGGCATGCTGCTGTGCTGGAAACTCGGGATCCATAAATTGTATACCAGGATAACAAATTCTGAACAGGCATGATTTGTGGCCATCCATCATCGGTCTGCAAAGCACAGGAGATTGATCAGTCCCACTTGCTCAGAGTGTTACAAGCCGATGGAACTGATACATTTTTTCTTCGGCAAAGTGCGGCCACTTAAATCATACTTTATATAAGCTGACGTTTTTGGTCGCAGCTGGTTCCCATATACATATTACGCAATCATCGAAAGCATTCCGGGTTTCTGTTTTTGTTTCTGTTTTTTCTTTAGATCAAAGGTTTCCATCGATCAGCTGTATCGCTGAAAGCCAGGAAACCTTTGACCCAAAGTTATGGCAAACTTTATATACTGCTCTTCAAATTAATACTTTCCGAATTCACTGTCACTTAAAATAATTTTTTGGGGATTGGCCTCTGCATTATTATCCGCTGCATCATTTCTGCCGGATGCCACAGAGCCATTGCCCGGATTTTCATTCATGCCCGAAAAGCTTCTTGTGCTGTACATCCCTTTTCTGAGTTTGAACTTTGCTACCTGCTGCTTTAGCATTTCAGCCTGGCTGGAAAGTTCCTCGCTTGCTGCCGCACTTTCCTGGGATGTTGCCGAATTCTTCTGCACTACATCAGATACCATTACAAGTCCCTGGTTTACCTGCGCAATACCAGCGGCCTGCTCATTGGATGCTGCTGCTATTTCATTGATAAGTTTAGCAACTTTTGAGACATCATCAACTATCCTGTTAAGAGCTTCCGATGTCTGTTCGGCAAGCGCCGTTCCAGCCTGCACATTCTTAATGGAATCTTCGATCATCTCAGTAGTTTCTTTTGCTGCGCTTGCACTTCTTGCAGCAAGGTTCCTTACCTCTTCCGCGACTACTGCAAATCCCTTGCCGTGCTG
>Ga0134092_1000946_pt1 | contig 27178 bp, 31 predicted proteins | sample 3_6taG_FD_94454 | JGI IMG/M metagenome (GOLD analysis project Ga0134092, IMG submission 94454) | Switchgrass degrading microbial communities from high solid loading bioreactors in New Hampshire, USA - 3_6_20_6_A3 metaG | ecosystem: Engineered > Bioreactor > Semi-continuous > Anaerobic >... | reverse complement strand
TGCAGATTTAACGGTGGAAGGCAGTTTTACCTTAGGGGCTGCAGTAGTCTCTCAGGCAATTGTGAACGGTTATAATCCCCTAATAGGAACTTTAATGGCTATCTTAGCAGGGGCTATTGCCGGAACGGTAACCGGATTATTCCATACAAAATTAAAAATTACACCATTACTTTCCGGTATTTTAACCATGACCGCTCTGTATTCCATTAATTTACGTGTAATGGGTGGTAAAGCCAATATATCTTTACTTCGCCAGGATACCTTAATCACTTATTTACAAAGTTGGGGGTTAAGCAAAGATGCTGCTTCCTTAGCCTTAGGGTTATTTACAATTACTCTTTTAATTTTCCTTCTTAATTACTTTTTGAAGACTGAAATTGGCTTAGCTTTACGAGCCACCGGGGATAATGAACAAATGATTAAAAGCCTAGGAGTTAACACGGATACAGCAAAAATCTTTGGTTTGGCAATATCCAATGCTTTAGTGGCTTTAGCCGGTGCTGAAGTCGCTCAATTTAATAATTTTGCCGACGTTAATATGGGAATTGGGATGATTGTGGTAGGTTTGGCCTCAGTTATCATCGGTGAAGTATTATATGGCCTGGAAAACTTTCCGGGAATATTAATATCGGTAGTCTTAGGCTCAGTAGTCTATAGATTAGTTATCGGTGTTGTTTTACTTTTCGGTTTACCTGCTACTGATTTACGTCTTGTTTCATCATTATTGGTAGTATTAGCTTTAGCTTCACCTAGAATAAAGTCCCGTTTAAAATTAACCGCCTAGGGGGAAATTGTATGTTAATAATTAAAAATTTAAATAAAACCTTTTTTCCTGGAGAAGTTAATGAAAAGAAAGCCCTCTGCAACATAAATTACCACTTTTTTAAAGGAGATTTTGTAACAATAATTGGCGGCAATGGTGCAGGCAAATCAACACTTTTAAATTGCATTGCCGGTGTCTATATCCCTGATACAGGTAGTGTGCTCCTGGATGATGAAGATATCACAAATATCCCGGAATACAAAAGGGCCGGTAAAATTGCCCGGGTTTTTCAAGACCCGTTAAAAGGCACGGCCGCTTCGATGACTTTAGAAGAAAATTTAGTTATGGCTCTAAAAAGGGGACAAAAACGGTCTTTGCGCAAAGCTATAAAGGAAAAAGAAGTTAAATTATTTCGTGAGAGATTGGCGGTTTTAGGATTAGGTTTAGAAAACAGGTTGAAAGACAAAGTTGGTTTATTATCCGGGGGCCAGCGACAAGCTTTGACTTTACTGATGGCTACCTTACAAAAGCCTGATTTATTATTATTGGATGAACATACCGCAGCCTTAGATCCACAAACCGCAAATAAAGTTATGCAGTTAACTGATTGGCTCGTACAGGAGTTTAAACTAACAACATTAATGGTTACCCATAATTTAGAACAGGCCATTAAGTACGGCAATAAAATCATCATGATGGACAGAGGTAGTATTATCCTTGATTTAAATGGCAAGGAGAAAAAAGAAATAACCGTGACTAAATTAATGGAACGTTTTGCCCGGTGTAGTGGAAATAGTATTACTAACGACCGTATGCTTCTCAGTAAATGGGCTAATGTTTCGTAAAAACATCTTTACAAATATTTCAAAAAAGAGTAGGACATTATTGATTTTTATTTAAAGTTATAATATACTAAGAAGCAACTTAATCTTAATAAACCGAAATAAACTTACTAAACATCAACATTTTGAGATAGGAGTGATGCGAGAAGAGAGGAGATAGAAAAGTTGAGAAATTTTATCACCTTTATTTAAAACTAAAAAAATTAGATGAGATGAGAGGAGAAGAGAAAATGAAGATTAAAGAAATGGCTCAGATTAGTTTATTATTGGCAATTGGTTTTATTTTGCATTTAATTACACCTGGTTACGGAGCAGGAATGAAACCTGATCTCTTAATAGCAATGTTATTTGTAATTATTCTGCTGAAAAGAGATTTTAAAGCAAGTTTATTGGCCGGTGGAGTTGCAGGAATTATTGCTGCTTTGACTACAACTTTTCCGGCAGGACAGATTCCCAATTTGATTGATAAATTGACTACTTCTCTAGTTGTATTCTTATTGGTTAAATTACTTGCTGATAGAATGCCTAACATTGTTACCGCCGGAATAATTGGTGCTCTTGGAACATTAGTCAGTGGAACAGTTTTTCTGCTTTCTGCTTTAGCCCTGGTTGGTATTCCTGCACCTTTTGAGGTTCTTTTTGTTACAGTCGTTATACCCGCAGCTGTTGCCAACACCATAGGTTTAATAGTACTTTATCCCCTTGTTGTCTTTAGTAAAAAAGTGGTGGATGGTTCTAGACCTCAACAGGTGACAAAATAAAATGTAATTTAAAAAATTAAGTAGCTAAGGTAAAGAGTGCTAAATAATTTATAATAACTCTCTTGACAAATATCTTGTTTATCATCTATACTTTGTTTTAATAATAAATGGAATAAAGACTGTGAAAGAGGAAAGTAGTTTTAACCGGAGTTCCCAGAGAGCCGGGGGTAGCTGGAAACCCGGTAACAAAGGTTAAAATGAAGTTCCCTCTGGAGTTGAACACTGAACATTTTAGTAGGTGTAACCGGAAGCTTCCACCGTTACCTGGAAGGGGATATTAAAATAAGTCGATTCTATGTACTTATTGCGTATCCTTAATGAGTGGGTCATTTTCGACCAATTAGGGTGGTACCGCGAGTAACTCCTCGTCCCTTTAGGGATGAGGAGTTTTTTAATTCTCAAAAAGGAGGTGTAAGGAAATAAAGATATGCAAAAAGAAAAAAATGGCTGAAACCTTAAAACTTGATTTCAGCCTTAGAAAAATAAAAAAAGATATGCAAATATAGTTTATCGAAACACCATCATCTGTCAATAAAAAGATAAAAAAAAGATATTCATACTAAATACTGGGAGGTTATATAAATGAAAAAAAATATATTAGTAATCATGATGATTATGCTTCTTCTAGTTGGTTGTTCTTCACCGCAGGAAAGCAGTGAACAAGTTAATGGAGAAACTTCTAAAACTAAAATCGGAATTGTGCAGATAGTGGAACACCCCTCTTTGGATGCTGCTCGTCAAGGATTTTTAGATGTTTTATCTGAAAACGGTTATAAAGAAGGAGAAAACTTAGTAGTTGATTATAAAAATGCCCAAGGTGATATGCCCACATTAAACACCATCGCCCAAAACCTGGTTGCCGGGGATAATGATCTTATTTTAGCCATTGCAACTCCTTCCGCACAGGCTGTGGCTAACGCTACTAAAAATAATAAAATTCCTGTATTATTCACAGCCGTTACTGATCCTGTTGCTGCCGGAGTAGTGAAATCCTTAGAAAAAACAGAAACTAACCTTACAGGAACAATTGACATGGCTCCAATCAAAGAACAAATTGAATTAATTAAAGAAATAGATCCAAATGTAAAAAATTTAGGTGTACTTTATAACACCAGTGAAGTTAATTCTGTTGTACAGGTAGACTTAGTAAAAGAAGCTGCTGAAGATATAGGTATAAATATTGTGGAAGCCGTTGCTACAAACAGTAGTGAAGTAGATCAGGCTGCTAGAAGTTTAGTAGGTAAAGTGGACGCTATCTATATTCCAACCGATAATACAGTTGTCAGTGCAGTTGAAGCAGTAGTGAAGGTTGCTTTAGATAATAAAATTCTTTTGGTATCAGCTGAAAAAGACAGTGTAGTAAGAGGCACAGTAGCTACTATTGGACTTGATTATTATAAACTAGGCCGGCAAACAGGTGAAATGGCTCTCAAGATTTTAAAACAAGGAACTAACCCCCAGGATATGCCTGTAGAAAGCCAAAAGGAAAAATCAATAATAATCAATGTTAAAGCAGCGGAAGCCTTGGGTATTACGATTCCTGAAACAGTATTAGAAAAGGCACAAGAAATAATCAAATAGTAGGTGAAAAAATATGTTAGATATGTTTCTGGATACTCTTCAGCAAGGTTTAATTTACGGGCTTGTTGTTTTGGGTATTTACTTGAGTTTTAGAATTTTAAACTATGCAGATCTTTCGGTCGATGGGACCCTCCCCCTAGGGGCTGCCGTTGCCGCCAGTATGATTATTGCAGGTTTTAATCCCTGGATGGCTACTTTAATTGCTACCATAGCCGGTGCCCTAGCAGGTTTATTTACAGGCTTTTTGCATACAAAATTTAATATAAATCCTCTTTTGACAGGTATCCTTACCATGACCGGACTCTATTCGGTAAATTTACTGATTATGGGCAGGGCCAACCTGCCCTTACTAGGACAAAAAGTAATTTTCACTACTCCTTTAGCCATTGAGGAAAGGACATTTACCATTAGCTTTTTATTAATATTAATAACACTTACAATAGGTTTTCTTTATTGGTTTTTAGAAACAGAAGTAGGATTGGCTTTAAGAGCAACCGGGAATAACCAAAAAATGATCACCTGTTTAGGAGTAAATACGGACAACATGAAATTATTAGGTTTAGCTCTTTCTAATGCAATGGTTTCTCTCAGTGGAGCTTTACTCTCCCAATACCAGGGATACGCAGATGTAGGTATTGGAATAGGTACAATTATCGGAGGTTTAGCCTCCCTGATTATCGGAGAAGTATTATTAAGTAATGGCAATATTCTCAGAGATTTAGTAGCTGTTGCCCTTGGCTCTGTTATTTACCGGCTGGTAATAGCCATCGTTTTAAGAATGGGATTACCGCCCAACATGTTAAAGTTGATGACAACCTTTATTGTCATTGCGGCTTTAGCTGCACCAAACTTAAAAGAAAAATTTATGATAAAAAGGGGGTACCGTTCTTATGTTAATAGTTAATGATATTAAAAAGACCTTTAACCGGGGAAGTATCAATGAAAAAACAGCTCTTAACGGGGTTACCCTCCATTTAAAAAAAGGCGATTTTGTTACCATCATCGGTAGTAACGGAGCAGGTAAAAGTACTTTGATGAATGCTATTTCCGGCGAATTTTTTCTGGATCAAGGAAGTATTATTATAGACAATCAAGATGTAACTTTTGCCTCTCAACATGAACGAGCAAAAATGATAGGTAGGGTTTTTCAAGACCCAATGGTAGGGACGGCAGCTAATTTAACTATTGAACAAAATTTAGTCCTAGCTTTAAAAAGAGGAGAAAAAAGGTTTCTAAAAAGGGCCATCTCCCACGAAATCCGTGACTTATTCAGAGAAAAATTAAAAATCCTGGGTTTAGGTTTGGAAGATAATTTAACCCAAAAAGTAGGTTTATTATCCGGAGGCCAGCGGCAAGCTTTAACCTTGATTATGGCTAGTTTGATTAAACCTAAAATATTACTTCTGGATGAACACACTGCCAATCTGGACCCAAAAACTGCAGAGAAGGTATTGGAAGTTACGCGGAAAATAATCAAGGAAGGCGAACTTACTGCTCTCATGGTTACTCATGATTTAAAACAAGCCCTTACTTATGGTAACCGAATAATTATGATGCATGAAGGTAAAATAGTGGCTGATTTAAAAGGTGAGGAAAGGAGAAAAACAACAGTAACAACTTTGTTGAATTTATTTGAAAGAAACAGTGGACGTGAACTTTTAAACGACCGGATGCTTTTAGTATAAATTCTTTTTAGTATAAATTTGCAGGTACTATTTTCTTTTACCACTAGGTCTTTAGCCTTTGGCTAATACGAAAACAAAGGCAAATGCCAAAAAACTTTTTACCAAAAGTGGGGGAGAAATATATGCCAACTTTATCTTTTAGTAATAACCCTAAAAGGTATTGGTTTGTGGGACTAATTATGTATATTTTTAGCTTACTGGCAAGTTGGACAATTGGTCTTTACTTACTTGTCTTCCCTTTTGTTCTATGGACATTAGCCATAATGCATTCCTTTGGTTTAGTGAAAAAAAAGTGGCTAAATGTACCCTATGCAATTATCGGCATAATTATTTGGTATTTAAGCATTACTTATATTGATGATTACTGGTTATTTTTGCCATTCAGATGGTTAGCTTAGCCGGCAATAGCTTTGCACCACTTAACCTCCTTCTGCATACTACTGTAATAGGATTTAGAAGGAGGTGGCAGCATATTTGACTTTAAAATACTCTTTTCAACCTCAGCAAAACGGGACCGTTGAAGTTGTTACTACTAATTTGAGAAATAAAAGTTACCCCAGATTATCTACAAACAATACTTCTAACAAACAAGTTCAAGCTGTCCTAAAAGAGATTGAGGATTTGGTGGGACTACAAAGTGTTAAAAAATTATTATATGAAATACAAGCCTATATTGAAATTCAAAAAAAACGCAAACAAGAAAATTTAATTAATGAGCCTTTGGTTCTGCATATGATTTTTAAAGGAAATCCCGGTACAGGAAAAACTACGGTAGCTCGTTTAGTGGCGAAACTTTTTAAAGAATTAAACGTATTAAAAAAAGGGCATGTTATTGAAGTGGAAAGAGCCGATTTAGTAGGTGAGTATATTGGCCATACCGCCATAAAAACACGAGAACAAATTCAGAGAGCTTTAGGTGGTGTTTTATTTATAGATGAAGCTTATTCCTTAGCCCGGGGCGGTGAGAAAGATTTTGGTAAAGAGGCCATCGATTGCATGGTCAAGGCTATGGAAGATTACAAAGATCAGTTAATATTAATATTAGCCGGTTATAAACGGGAAATGGAATGGTTTTTACAAACGAATCCAGGATTACGTTCTCGTTTTCCTATTCATATAGATTTTCCTGATTATAATCTAGATGAGTTATTACAAATTGCTGATTTAATGTTGGAAAAAAGAGAATATAAACTTACCTGTGAAGCTCGACTAATCCTTAAAAACATTATCGAGAAAAAGTTGAAAGCAGGTCATGAGCATCACGGAAATGCACGTATGGTACGAAATCTAATTGAAAAGGCCATTCGTTTACAAGCTGTACGTTTGATAGAAAAAGAAGATAACCTTACCCGAAATGATTTGGTTTTAATAACAAAAGATGATTTAATTGAAGCCTCCCAAACAATTTAAGGAGGCTTAAATTGTTTGTCTCATTTTAGGATTTACATTTACTATTATTGCAAATAATTGCAAATAATATTGTTAGCTATTATTTCTAAGGAGAGAAAGACATGAGTCTACCCAGCCGAAAAGAACGAAGAAAAAAAAATAAACGTAAGATTTTCTTAAAAATTGATAATCTATTTACAAAAGCTTTTCTTTTATTTCTATTAATTTTTAATTGTTGTTTAATTTTCGCTAAAAATATATATTTATTAAGTTTTACCTTGCCTATATTTTTATTAATTTTAATATTATATTTATTTAAAGGTAGAAAACTATTATTATTTTTTAATATTTTCCTTTTGCTAATTATGTATTTTTCTTATTTAGAAATCAGTTTTCGCTTTTGGGCGGAAAAATAAAGTAAATTAAAACTTATGTTATGTTATAATTTAGTGGTAATAATCTTTTTCAGATAGAAAGGAAAGTTAAGGCTAATGGAAAAGTTTTTTATAAAGTTACAAAAGCAGTATCAATTCAGCACTAAATTTTTAAAAAAACTTCAGGAAAGTTTTCATAAAGTTGAGCCTTATTGGCAGAAAATAAGTGAAATAACTTTTATTAATCAGCTTAAAATATTAGAGGCTTTTCAAAAAAATCAAGCCTCTGATTTTCATTTAAATGGATCAACCGGTTATGGCTATGGTGATATAGGCAGAGATGTGCTTGAAGAAATCTGGGCTGACATTTTTCAAGCAGAAAAAGCTCTAGTAAGATCACAAATTGCTTCCGGTACCCATGCTTTAGCCCTGTGTTTATTTGGTAATCTCCAACCTAATGATGAATTCATCTCCATTAGCGGCACCCCTTATGATACTTTGCAAAAAGTTATTGGTTCTCAGGGGGAACCGGGTACTTTATCCGAATTACATATTACCCATAAAATTATTGATTTAACTGATTCCGGTGATTTTGACTACCAAAAAATAGAAAACAGCATTACTTCTAAAACAAAAATGATCTGCATCCAACGTTCACGTGGCTACAGTTGGCGGCCTTCTATTAATGTTGAAAAAATTGGAGAAGTTACTAATTTTGTTAAAAAGCTTAATCCTAATTTAATAGTATTTGTAGATAATTGTTATGGAGAATTTGTAGAAGAACTGGAACCTACTCAAGTAGGAGCTGATCTAGTAGCCGGCTCTCTAATAAAAAATCCGGGAGGAGGGATTACTCCCCGAGGTGGTTATATTGTAGGCAGAAAGGATTTAGTGTATAGAGCTGCCTGTCGGCTAACAGCACCGGGAATTGCCGGAGAAGTAGGCTCCGCCCTTGATTTTAACAGATTAGCTTATCAGGGATTGTTTGTTGCCCCTTTAGTTACTGAACAAGCCCTAAAAGGTGCCGTTTTTGCAGCGCAATTGTTAAAAGACTTGGGTTATGAGGTATCCCCACAACCTGAAAATATAAGAACTGATATTATTCAAGCTATCAAATTAGGTAGTGGGGAAAAAATGCGCTCCTTCTGCCGGGGAATCCAAAAGGCATCACCTTTAGATGCTCATGTAACTCCTGTGGAAAGTCAATTACCCGGATATAAAGACCCTGTGATCATGGCTGGAGGAACGTTTATCCAGGGTTCATCTATTGAATTAAGTGCTGATGGACCTCTCCGGGAACCTTATATTGTTTATTTACAAGGTGGCTTATCCCTTGCCCATATAATTACCGGAGTTGTTTCCGCAATAATCAGTATGGAGAGTATCTAATGGGGAAAGAAATAATTTTAATTATTTTTTTAATAATAGGCTTAATAGGAACAATATTACCCTTTTTACCCGGAACAGGGTTAATGTTCTTCGCCCTTTTAGTCTATGGTTTTTTTGATAAGTGGACCGCTTTTTCTCCCTTGTTTGTTTTAGGAGTGGGATTTTTAACTCTGTTGTCTATTTTACTTGATTACTTCTCAGGAGTGGTCGGAGCCAGAAAATTTGGCGCTACTAAAAGTGGTATCTGGGGTGGTTTAATAGGAAGTTTCCTTGGCGTACTTTTTGGAGGACCTTTAGGCTTAATTTGGGGAGTAATTATCGGAGTAATTTTGGGAGAAATAGTTTCCGGAAAAGATATTGAAAGGGCTTTTAAAACATCCCTGGGAACAATAATTGGTATGGCCGGTGGGGTAATTGCTCAGTTTATCATCGCCTTGCTCATTTTCGTTGGGGTTATCCTAAAAATCTTTTTTTAATAAATGTAACAAATTTTAGGTTTCTGACATATAATAATAACCAAAAAATTTGGAAAGGCGGATCAAAATGAAAAAAATAACTGTTGGCATTTTATTTGGCGGCAGATCCGGAGAACATGAAGTTTCCCGTAATTCTGCCCAGGCTATAGCTAACAATTTTGATAAAGATAAGTATAATGTTATCCCTATCGGTGTCGCTAAAGACGGCCAATGGTATGCGCCGATTAAATTAGAGGATATTGCTAATTTTGTACCCGATAACTATCAGGGTTATCAAGTAACCATATTACCTCAACCTAATAATAGAAAATTGGTTAAACTAAATGATTGGCAACCAATAGCTGAGTTAGATGTTATTTTTCCCATTATTCATGGTACCTATGGTGAAGACGGTACTTTACAGGGTTTATTAGAAATGGCCAATATACCCTATGTTGGAGCAGGGGTATTAGGTTCGGCCGTTGGCATGGATAAAATTATCATGAAAAAAATATTAGCAGCTAATAATCTGCCTCAGGTTAAATTTGTTCATATTTTACGCTCCCAACTGGAGAATATGCCGGAGGTTGTTGAAAGCATAACCAACCAATTAGATTTTCCTGTCTTTGTCAAACCGGCTAATTTGGGTTCCAGCGTTGGAATTTCCAAAGCTAAAAATAAAGAAGAGTTAGAAATAGCTCTAAAAAAAGCAAGTCTCTATGACCGGCGGATAATAATAGAGGAAGGAAAAGAGGTACGGGAAATTGAAGTAAGTGTCTTAGGTAACGAAAAACCTATTGTATCACTTCCAGGAGAAATTATTCCTTGTAATGAATTTTATGACTATAAAGCTAAATACATTGATGATAAATCCGAATTACAAATCCCTGCTCAATTACCGGAAAAAACTATTCAAGAAGTACAAAAGCTGGCTATAGAGGTATTCCTTGCTTTAGACTGCGCAGGTTTTGCCAGGATAGACTTTTTTATTGAAAAGGAAACAGGAAAAATATTTATAAATGAAATAAATACCTTGCCAGGATTTACGTCTATAAGCATGTATCCCAAACTTTTGGAACATGATGGAATACCAATGCCTCAACTTTTAGATAAACTAATTGAATTAGCTTTTAACAGATATGAGGAAAAAAATAAAAATCTCACAATTTATAGCGAATAACTAAATCACCCCCCACAAATGCTCCTGTGGGGGGTATATATTTTAATGGATTTTCCTAAAAACACCGATAACTTTACCAATAATTTTTGCATCTTTTGAATAAATAGGTTCCAAAGCATCATTTTCCGGTTGTAAACGAATACAATCTTTCTCTAAGAAAAATCTTTTTACAGTAGCTTCATTTTCCAGCAAAGCAACGATGATTTCCCCGTTATTGGCAGTTTTTTGCTGACGAACAAGAACTAAATCCCCGTCGAAAATTCCTGCATTAATCATACTATCTCCTTTAACCCTCAATAAAAATACTTTATCTGAGCGAACAAAATCCCAAGGTAAAGGAAAAGAGTCCTCAATATTTTCCTCAGCTAAAATTGGAGACCCGGCAGCCACTTGTCCGATAACAGGTACATTAACAATATCTTTGCAAGAAAGAGCATAATCATTATTAGTATTATCATCATTACTATTATCTTGCCAAATAACTTCGATAGCCCTGGGTTTAGTTGGATCACGCCGTATATAACCTTTTTTCTCCAATTGAGTCAAATGACCATGTACAGTAGAACTAGAACTTAGTCCCACCGCTTCCCCGATTTCCCGAACAGAAGGGGGGTAGCCTTTAGTTTTTATTTCAGATTTTATATATCTTAAAATGGCTAATTGTCTATCTGATAAATTTTCAGTCATAATCCACCTCCAAATTTAAGTCATAAAGATACCGGGCAGTTCATAGAATTATTATAGCATAGGACAAGTTCTGTCGCAAACAAATGTTCGAAATAAATAGAAAACTTTTAAAAAGTAAATTGACAGGGAACATTTGTTCGTGATAATATAATGGCAGAACATTCGTTCGGAGGTGTGAAATGAAAAAGAGGAAAATTAATTGGAGAAAAGGTTTTATTAAATCTTCATTAATTATAAGTATATTTTTACTATTAGTACTGGGTGTTTTTGTTATTACCGGCACGGCAAGCACCGGTAAAACGCAACAGTATATAGAAGTTAAAGTAAAACCAGGTGATACTTTATGGGCCATTGCCGATCGCTATGATAATAACCAGGTAGATTTAAGAAAATTAATTTATGAAATAAAGAAGTTAAACAATATTAACAGTATTATTTATCCCGGTCAAGTTGTAAAAGTTCCCGTTTACTAAAAGATATTTTATTTACAATCTTTTCGAAAAATGTTAGTATATTAATTAAATAATGATTTAAGGTGTAGCTATAATGACAAATAATATTTGCGTTTTAGATGATACTAAATTATGTGACCAATGCCAAGAATGTCTTAAATGTGATTTGGACCCAAGTAAAATTTGTGATAACTGCTGTAAGTGTTTAGACAAAAAAATTAAAGACTATGAATCTATAATAATTGATGAAATTATTATTTAAAAACTTGCTGATGATTTAAGTAAGTTAAATTCTAAAATGTAAATGTACTGAATTGACCAATACCAATTCAGTACATTTTTTATTTTTGCAATTTCGTCTTATTACTTCCCATAATATATATTATGTAAACTAGAATTTTTCAATACCACATTGGTACCGCAGCCATTGCACATCCGATTTTTATTACCTTATGTTCTACAGCAGATATTTTTATTTCTTTTAATTTCATTTTTCTCATTTCAAAAGCTTCTTTAACCATTTTCTCAATTTTACTTTCGACGCTTTCTTTAGGAAATTTACCTACCAATTCCATTATTACCCCAAATGAATCTTCTGATAAACCTACCGCTATTGCCGCTGAAATGATCGTACCCGGCTCAGTGCAAATAATTGTACCGTAAGCTGTCGGCACTAATGCTCCTGGTGGCAGTTTTATTCCTGGAGAAAATTCTGCACCGGGCGGCAAAATGCTGGAAACTTTTAAAAGGTTAATGTTTCCGATACCGGCGTTTAATAAAGCTCCATCAAATGCTGTTAATTCAGTTTCACCTTCTGAGCTACCACAGGTTAAAAAAAATTTTTTTGGAGTAGGTATCATGATTAAATTTCCCCCTTTTTCCTTTAAATTTTTGGGATATTTCGACCATAAAATATCTCTAACATCTCCTTTTTTATTCTCTTTTTAATTTTTCTTTTCTCCAAAGATGGTAAATCTTTTTTAGCTACACCAAATAAATAATGGTCTAAATCAAATTCTTTTAATAGCATCTTGGTGTGAAAAATATTTTCTTGGTAAACATTAACATCAATCATTTGATATCTTTCACGAATTTTGCTAGATATGAAATTCTGGATAGAGTTAATTTTATGGTCTATAAAGTATTTTTTACCCTTAATATCACGAGTAAATCCCCTTACCCGGTAGTCAATATTTGCAATATCCGGTTCAAAACTGGTGATCAGATAATTTAAGGCTTTAAGGGGAGAAATAAAACCACATGTTGAAACATCAATATCAGCTCGGAATGTGCTTATTCCTTGATCGGGATGACTTTCCGGGTAAGTATGTACGGTAATATGACTCTTATCTAAATGACCTACAATGTTAGTTAAGGAAATACCTGGTGATTCTTCTTCGCCCTGTTCAATGATTTCTTCTTTGCCTACTTTTTCTGAAACAAGCATAGTAACACTAGCACCCTGTGGTTCAAAATCATGATTGGTAATATTTAAAATATTAGCTCCTATTATTTTTGCTACATCTGATAAAATACTTACTAAACGGTCCGCATTATACTCTTCATCTATATATTCAATATACTCTTTTCGTTGTTCCTCATTTATAGCATAACAAATATCATAAAAATTGAAACTTAATGTTTTCGTAAGATTATTAAACCCATATAATTTCAACTTCTTATTAATTGGTTTAATCTTCATACGTTCTCCCTATTTACTAAAATAGTCTTGATAGTATTGTGTATTATTATAAAAAATATATACCATCTTTAACTCAGGTACATTTTTTTAATATGCTTGAATAAAATTTAAATATTCAGTTAACTATTTTGATCTACAGAGGTTCCTGCTGCTATATCCGAATAAAAATTTAAAACTATTCTTATGATATAGTAAAAAAAACCCGTTTTTGAACGGGTTTTTTATTTTGGAGCGGAAGACGAGATTCGAACTCGCGGCCCTCGCCTTGGCAAGGCGATGCTCTACCACTGAGCTACTTCCGCAAATCTTTTGGCTGGGGTAGTTGGATTCGAACCAACGAATGCGGGAGTCAGAGTCCCGTGCCTTACCGCTTGGCGATACCCCAAAAATGATAAATTTTATGGCGCGCCTGGCAGGATTCGAACCTGCAACCTCCAGATTCGAAGTCTGTTACTCTATCCAGCTGAGCTACAAGCGCATCTAATTGTTTTAATCAATTAAAATGCATTATTTATTATAACATCATTTTTCCATTGATGCAACTATTATAAAAATAAAAACATCCATATTCATATCAGGACTATAGCAAACTCTTAATGATTATGAGTAACTAATTAAAGGTATGCTTATCCTCGAGAATTTTTTTAATCTCTTCTTCATGTTCCAGAAAAATATCCAAAATCTCCGGATCAAAATGTGTACCTCTACCCTGTTTAATGATTTCTACACTTTCGGCATGAGAATAAGCCTTTTTATAAACTCTTTTTGACCTTAAAGCATCATAGACATCGGCCAAGGCCATTATTCTTGCGGAAAGAGGTATTTCAGTCTCTTTTTTTCCAAAGGGATACCCGGTACCATCCCATTTCTCATGATGATACAAAGTAATATTAATTCCTAATTCTAAAAATCTATTATCGGGATATTTATTTTTTACTTCTAACAAAGTATTGGCTCCCAAAATTGTATGCGTCTTCATAACCTCAAACTCTTCCTTAGAAAGCTCACCTTTTTTTAGCAATATCCTATCCGGAATTCCGACTTTGCCAATATCATGTAGTGGGCAAGCCATAGTTAAGTTATTAATATAATCATCAGTAATATAATCTTTATATTTAGGTATTTCACGTAATTTCTTTGCTAAAAAATTACAGAATATAGCTACTCTTTCAATATGTGCGCCTGTGTCATCATCACGAGATTCAGCTAATTTTACTAATGAATATATTGTGGCCATCTGTGCTTCACTTAACTTTTTATCTTTACTAGCACTCTCCTCAAATTTTTGCCGGTAATAATCTGCAAAAAAGCCTATTACAAAAGCAATCACTACATAAATTATTAATCTTAAAATCCAGTTAATTAAATCCTGCTTGATTTTCAGTTCCACATTTATCGGCATGTAGGGTCCAATCAATAAGGCACTTATAACGGCAATAATGACACCATGCTTTTTCCCGTTAGTTGAAGCCACAATGGCAATAGGTAAATACATCAAATTTGCATATACTTTATTTGTTCCTCCAGTATAATAAACGATAACCGTTATTAAAACTGAAAGTAAATAGGAGAAAATTAGAAGGTAATATTCTTTCCTTTCATTTACCTTTAAGGCAAGTTTAGTCATAATACCCACCTCGTAAACATTTACCTTCATTTTCCCTCTTAATACTTCCTTAACTGACAAAATTCCTTTTCAGTTTATTACAAAAATTATTAAAATTTTAAGGTTAACTAAATCATTATTGAGGTTTTTGATTTCTTTATAAAATAAAAAAACACAAAAAAAGTGTAAAAATAATCACCTATTAATCCAATTAGTATAATAAATCAATTTTTAAAATGTTTATTCACAAATATTACATTTTTTTATTAATAATACTAAGTGCCTTTTAATGATTTTAATTAAGCAAAAAATATTATATAATTTTGAATGAATTTTAGATTTTCCTCAAGGAGGTTAAACCGTAAATGGTTAAAGTTTGGTTTTTAGCTCTGAGACCCTGGTCTTTTACTGCTTCCGCAATACCTGTAACTTTGGGAGCTATTTTAGCCTATACTTTTGAGGGTACTTTTAGTTTTGGTCTTTATCTTTTAACCCTATTTGGCGGAACTCTTTTGCATAGCGGAACAAATCTGATTAATACCTATGGGGATTTTATTGCAGGGGTTGATACCATAGAATCTGCAGAAACATGCCCTCAATTAGTAAGAAATATCTTAAAACCAGAACAAATGAAAAATGCTGGTATTATAGCTTTTGGTATGGCAGCTCTCCTGGGAATCTATTTTGTTTATTTAAGAGGGTGGCCTATGTTGTTTTTAGGTCTTATCGGTATTTTAGGGGGTTATACTTATACTGCCGGACCATTACCTTATAAGTACCAAGGTTTGGGCTCTTTATTGGTTTTTTTCTTAATGGGCCCTTTAATGGTCCTAGGAAGCCATTATGTTCAAACAGGTGTCTTTAATGAAAATGTTATCTGGGCTTCCCTTCCGGTAGGTTTTCTTGTTTCCGGAATACTTCACGCCAATGACCTAAGAGATATTGATTATGACCAAAGAGCAGGGATAAAAACATTAGCTTTAATTTTAGGTGAAAAGTTGGCCTTTCCATTTTATTATCTTTTAAATATAGCTGCTTTTGCTTCTCTATTATTTTTAATCATCTTTAATATACTGCCAGTATCATCTATTTTACCTTTTTTATTAATTCCTAAACTAGGTAAGATTTTGAAAAATGCTCATATTTCCAGATTGGGTAATAAAGATACCTTAACTTTTTTAGAGGCTAATTCGGCTAAATTCCATTTTCAATTTGGCTCTATGTTTATTGCAGGTCTATTAATTAACATCATAATTTAGGAGGAAATCATGTCACATAAAAAAATTAAAGATTTTCAGGTAATTATAACTATACTCTTGGCCCTTTTTTTTTGGTATCTTACTTTTTCAGTACAATTATTAAATTTCTGGGTATCAATGAGTATAGCCGCAACAACTTTAAGTATCTTGGCTATTTATTGGGGTGGATTCCCTTTAAGCAAAAAGGATATTACCTGGAGAGGTTTATTTATTGGAGTCGGCTCTGCTATAATTTTGTACTTTATCTTTTGGCTGGGTAATATTTTTTCCCAACTATTATTTAATTTCGCTGGTTCACAAATCTCATCAATTTATCATATCAGGACACAAAGTGATATTTTAATCATTAGCCTGGTACTGCTATTTATTACCAGTCCAGGAGAAGAGATTTTTTGGAGAAATTTCTTACAAAAATGGGCTATGGAGAAATTCGGAGAATTTCCAGGTTGGTTATTAGGGAGTTTAATTTATGCGGGAGTTCATATTTCTTCGGGGAATTTTATGCTTACCATGGCTGCCTTGGTAGCGGGGTTATTTTGGGGTTTTATTTATATGTATGAAAAGAACCTCTTTCCTTTAATTATCTCCCATGCTTTATGGACTGTAGGTATTTTTATTTTATTTCCCGTAATGTAAAAACTCTCCTTCTACTCCTCCCAGAGTATAAAATAAGTATAAATTTAATAATACCAGTAAAGGTAACCCGAATCTAAATAAATTATGTTTAGTTTTGTGCCTAAATACTTGCATTCCGCAATAACCTCCAATAGCTCCACCTGCTAAGGCCAAGAATAAGAGTGTTTTTTCTTTTATCCTCCAACGATTTCTTTTGGCCTGCATTTTGTCATAACCCATTAGTAAGAAACTAAATATATTTATGCTGATAAAAAATAACAATTTAAACTTTTCCACAGCCTGTCCTCTTTCCTTTAATTTTTATGATTATTTATTATAACATAAACAATAAAAAACCTGCTTGGCAGGTTTTTTATTGTATCACTCACCTAAATATGCTTTTTTCACTTGCTCATTGTTCAATAATTCCTGGCCTGTTCCCTCTAAAGTAATGGTACCGGTTTCTAAAACATAACCATAATCAGCAATTTTTAAAGCGGCCATTGCATTTTGTTCAATTAGTAGAATAGTCATTCCTTCCTGATGAATCATTTTAATAATTTCAAAAACATCTTGTACTATCAAAGGAGCCAGCCCCAGGGAAGGCTCATCCATCATTAATAATTTTGGTTTGGACATTAAGGCTCTACCAATAGCTAACATTTGCTGTTCCCCACCGGATAAAGTCCCGGCTAGCTGCCATTCTCTTTCTTTTAAACGGGGAAAAAACTCATATACATGATTTATATCATCTTTTATGGCTTTTTTGTCGTTTCTCAAGTAAGCCCCTAATTTAAGGTTTTCTAATACGGTTAAATCCGGAAAAACTCTACGGCCTTCCGGAACTAGGGTAATACCTCTTTTAACCACTTCAGTTGTTTTTAATTTACTTATATCTTCATTATTAAAAATAATTTCACCTTCACTGGCGGAAACCAGGCGTGAGATAGCTCTTAATGTTGTACTTTTACCTGCTCCGTTAGCTCCAATCAGGGTGATTATTTTATTTTCCGGTACTTCCAAACTAATACCCTTTAACGCATGTATTCCTCCATAGTAAACATGTAAATTATTTATTTTAAGCAATATGTTCGACCCCCAAATATGCAGCGATCACTCTTTCGTTGGACTGTATTTCCTTAGGAGTTCCTTCAGCAATTGTTACACCGTAATCTAAAACAAGTATTCGTTGGCAAACTCCCATAATTACCGGCATATGATGCTCAATCATAAAAATAGTTAAATCGAATTTATCTCTAAGTTCCTGAATTAAATACATCAGTTCTTTAGACTCTTGGGGATTCATCCCGGCAGCAGGTTCGTCCAGTAGTAACAATTTAGGCTGGGTAGCCAGAGCTCGGGCAATTTCCAACCTTCTCTGCAACCCATAAGGTAGACTGGATGCCTTTTCGTTTTTATATTGAGTAAGCTTTAACTGGTCTAAAAGCTGCAAAGATCTTTCGTACATAATTTTTTCTTCTTTTTGGTACCAGGGAAGCCTAAAGGTAGCTGAAAAAATATTCGATTGCAGATTGAGATGATTGGCAATTAGCACATTTTCCAAAACTGTTAAATCTTTGAAGAGTCTTATATTCTGAAAAGTTCTGGCAATACCTAGTTTGGTTATTTGATCTGGTCGGGATTTAGTAATGTCTCGTCCTTCAAAAAAAACTTTGCCTTGCGTTGGCACATACTCACCGGCAATAACGTTAAAACAAGTGGTTTTCCCTGCACCATTAGGACCGATAAGACCCACAATCTCATTTTTGTCTATGTTAAGATTAAAATTGGCAACTGCTTTAAGACCACCAAATTGCATTGTTATGCCTTTTACTTCTAACAAATTCATTTTCTAACCTCCCTGGGCTGCATGTGAAATCTTTGGAACATTTTAGTTATTTTATTCCAGGAAAGCTCCTCATTACCCATTAAACCTCTGGGATAGAACAGAACTACTAATAACAGTAATGTGGAGAAAACTACCATTCTTAAACCCGGTATTTCTGGCAAACCCATAAATCCTTGGTCCAGAAAACGCAACCATTCCATTAAAATAGTGACAACAACAGCTGAGATTACAGAACCAGAAATACTGCCCATTCCTCCTAAAACTACGATTAGAAGAATATTAAAAGTCAAAGTAAAGCGGAACATTAGCGGATCGATTGTAGTCATCAAACTGGCTAGAAGGGCCCCTCCTATTCCAGCAAAAAAGGAGCTAATTACCATAGCCCAAACTTTATGTTTAAAAATATTTACTCCCATAGCTTCCGCGGCTTTTTCGTCTTCCCGTATGGCTTTAAGGGCTCTTCCGTAACTGGAACTTACCAGCAAAAAATGGAAAATAACGGTTATAATTACTGCCGTCCAAACCCACCAGGTAAAGGCATTTTTCATTTCAATAAACAAGAAGGATTTAGGCATGGGAATGGCCTTTAGCCCCAAAGAACCGTTGGTTATGCTCTGAGTATTTGTAAAAACAGTTCTAATAATTTCCCCAAACCCTAAAGTAGCAATTGCCAGATAGTCACCCCGTAGTCTAAGTACTGGCGCACCGATTAAAAGTCCAGCCAATCCGGCTAATAATCCACCCATAATAACTGCAGGTAAAAAGGGCCAGTGCACAGAACTTAAAAAAGGAACTATTGGTTCTAAAAAGAAATTCATGCTTTTCAAATCAGAATCCATAACCAAAAGTGTATAAGTATAAGCTCCCACGGCGATAAAACCGGCATGTCCTAAAGCCAATTGCCCGGTAAAACCGTTTATTAAATTCATACTAACTGCAAAAATAACATAAATTCCGGCTAAGTTTAGAATTCTTAGTTTAAAATTATCTAACGTATTCTGCAAAAGCATCAAGATTGCAATTACTATTCCAATTATGATTAAACTTGTAATTATTTTTCTTTTCATGATGTCACACCTTTTCCGCGATTTTTTCGCCCAATATACCTGTAGGTTTAACCAGAAGAATAAGGATTAATAAAATAAAGGCAAAAGCATCTCGATAGCCGGAAAGGTCTGGTAAAAAGGCAACCAGTAAAATCTCTGTCAAACCTAAAATAAAACCACCTACAACCGCACCGGTAATATTACCGATTCCACCTAAAACAGCTGCAATAAAACACTTTAAACCAGGCATTAAACCCATAGTGGGAGTTAATTGAGGGAATTTCATACTCCACATAATTCCGCCTATGGCTGCAAGAGCAGAGCCTATTCCAAAAGTAACGGAAATTATTTTATTAACATCAATGCCCATTAGACTGGATGTATCATAATCTTTGGCCACAGCCCGCATGGCCATTCCTATTTTTGTGTTATTTATTACATAAACCAATAAAATTAGCAAAACTACCGTTATAGTTGGAATGAAAAAAGTCAGACTAACAATATTAACGCCTTTAATAGTATATACTTGCGAAAATAGTGTCGGAACTTGAAACGCTTTAGGTCGACCGGTGAAGAGCACTATCCCCAAATTTTGGAGAAAAAATGAAACTCCAATAGCCGAGATTAGGATGGTAACTCTGGGTGAGCTTCTTAAAGGCTTATACGCTAAGCGCTCCACTAAGATACCTACTATAGTTGTTATGATAATGGCTATAAAAAAAGAAATATACCAGGGCATAGAGAAAATAAAAACCGTATAGAAAGCTATATAAGCTGCTACCATTATCATTTCACCATGGGCAAAATTAATTAAACGAAGAATCCCATATACCATGGTATAACCAATAGCTATTAATGCATACAAACTTCCTAGAGATATTCCATTGGCGAAATTTTGAAGAAATTCTTGTAAAGTCATTACTGTCCCCTCTATTCTCGATTTAGAAAGATTTTTGTAAAAGGGAGGAGTGAAGGTGCTTCCTTCGCTCCTCCTCTTATGTTTAATTATTTGGGCTGATTGTATCTAGGTATACAAATTTGTTGTCTTTAACAACTTTCATAACTACATCTTTTACTGCATCACCATTTTCATCAAAACTAATATAACCGGTAGCACCTTCAAAGTCCTTAGTTTCAGCAAGGGCATCTCTAATAGCAACGGGATCAGCTGAACCTGCTCTTTCAATAGCGTCCAGAATTACAAGGTAAGCATCATAAGCTAAAGCAGTAACAGCTGCAGGTTCATCAAATTGACCATGCTCTGCATAAGCATCAAGAAATACCTTAGATTCTTCGGTAATAGGGAAATCCTGGGAGAAGAAAGTGGAAATAACCACACCTTCTACAGCTTCTCCACCAATTTGTAAAAATTCAGGTGTTTCCCAAGTGTCTCCGCCTAAGAAAGGAGTATCAATTCCCTGTTCTCTGGCTTGTTTAATTATTAAAGCAGACTCGGTATAGTTTCCTGGTGCAAAAATAACATCAGGGTTTTCTTTGGCTACAGCTTGAATTTGGGCGGAAAATTCCTGGTCACCTGTTTGATAGTTAACTTCGGCTACGATAGCATTTTCGTCTCCGGTATACTTAATAAAAGCATCAGAGAAAAATTTAGCTAAACCTACTGCATAATCATTGGAAACTTCTTTTATAATCGCAACTTTTTTAGCCCCTAACTTTTCGGCAGCATATCTAGCCAGAACATCGCCTTGGAAGGGATCAAGGAAACATACGCGAAAGTAATAATCATTACCTAAAGTTACAAGGGGGTTGGTTGCAGAAGCGGCTACCGCTGGAACCTGAGCATCTTTTACAATAGAACCGGCGGCCATAGAAAGAGAACTTCCCCAACTACCTATAATGGCATTCACTTTTTCTTGTTCTACAAGACGAATGGCAGCATTGGCAGCTTCAACTTTATCTGATTTATTGTCGGCTAAAACCAGTTCCACTTTTTTACCTAACACTTCAGGATAAAGTTTATTAGCCAGCCTTACTCCTTCTTCTTCCATTGCTCCCCCTGCACCATTAGCACCAGTGATAGGCTCAAAAATTCCAATCTTGATTACTTCTTCATCAACTTGTTGGCTATTTTCTTGGGCTTGTTCTTGTGGTTTTTCTTTATCTCCACTACAAGCTGAAAATACTAATAATGACATGACAAGTAGTGCAATTAGAAAAATTCCCTTTTTTTTCAACATTATAATACCTCCTGAATATTTTTGTTTTTAGATAAAATTTTTAAATTTTTTCCTTAAATGTGACCTATCCCTCCCATATGTCCACCTGATGTGGATTAATATCTACATACAGTAGACTACCATTTTCTTAAAAGTAAAGCAATAGAAATTTTGATTATATATTAAAAATTATCCAGATTATTTAGTTAAATTATTTAGTTAAATTATTTTTGTTAGTAAAAAAATGCACCCTAAGGTGCATTTTTTAAACAACATGTTTTTCAGCCCACTGCCAACCGATTTCCATTGCTTTTATATTCAATTCTTCTGTGCCTTTGGGAATCCTATTTAAAACAGCTTCTTTCAAATATTCAAAGTCTACAACTTTAGTTAAGCCAACTACAGCGGACAGGGCCAAGATATTTGCCGTTAAGATATTTCCTACATCTTCCTTGGCAAGTTTCGTAATTGGAATTTCAACGACTCTTGCCTTCTCGTTATTAAAATCAGAAATTAAACTTGAGTCAATTATAATTAAACCATTTTCTTTTATTTCCGATCCATATTTATTAGCTGCCTGAGGTGACATGGCCAGTAATACATTAGGAATTACAACCTTAGGATAGTTAATTTGTTTTTCATCAATGATAACTTCAGCTTTACTGGCACCACCACGTGCTTCAGGACCATAACTTTGAGATTGTACAACCTCTTTTCCTGCTAATACGGCGGCTTCTGCTAAAATAATTCCGGCAGTAATTAAACCTTGTCCCCCTGTTCCACTTAACCTAAATTCCCATCTTTTACTCATTGTTCCGCCTCCTTTCGGAGTTTGGCAATTAATTTATCATATTCCTCGGTAAATTCTGGGGCAGGCTTATTATGCAGTTCTCCAATTAGGAATTTTCCTTCTAATTTTTCCGGCGGAAGTTTTTGAGCAGCTTTTACATTAATAGCCGCTGTTTTTTGTAACTCCAACATTTTAGCGGCATTACCTAATTTATTTCTCCGACCAAAAGATGTTGGACACATACTAATTGCTTCAATTAATGAGAATCCTTTATTATTAATACCGGCGATTATTAAATCTTTTAGTAATTTATCATGATAAGCCGTTCCCCTTCCCACATAACTAGCTCCGGCTGCTATGGCTAATGTAGGAATGTCGAAATTCCTTTCTACGTTACCATAGGGAGAAGTAGTTGCTTTACTTCCGGTAGGAGTTAAGGGAGAGTATTGGCCACCGGTCATACCGTAAATATTATTGTTAAAGAGTATAACATTTAGATCAATATTTCTCCTTGCAGCATGAATAAAGTGGTTACCACCAATTGCAGTGGCGTCACCGTCACCGGTTATTACAAAAACATTTAGTTCTGGATTGGCTAATTTAATTCCTGTGGCAAAAGCTAAAGCACGACCGTGAATAGTATGACAGGTATCAAAGTTCATATATCCCGGAGCTCTGGAAGAACAACCTATTCCGGAGACAATAACGGTTTTATCCATATCAATCCCAGATTCTTTAATAGCTTCAGCAATTGCTCTCATAATTATTCCGTGACCACAGCCTGGACACCAAATATGAGGCAATTTCTCCATTCTGAAAAGTTCTTGTAAGTCCGGTCGCATCTATAACACCTCCCTGACTTTAGCAATTATTTCATCGGGAGTAATCGGTTCGCTATTTACTTTAAATAAACCGCTGGTTTTACATTTATCTTTACAAATCCGTTCAACTTCCAAATATAATTGACCATAATTCATTTCCGGAACAATTACCCCTTTAACATTTGCAGCTAACCTAGCTAAAGCTTCTTCAGGGAAGGGCCAAATAGTTATGGGCCTGAATAAACCGACTTTAATCCCTGCTTCCCGTAACTTTTCTACGGCATCCAGAGCTGATCTGGCTGTACTACCATATGCTACTATTAATACTTCAGCATCATCTGTACTCTCTTCTTGCCAGAGTAAAATTTCTTCTTTATATTTATCTAATTTGGACATTAATCTATTCATAAGTTTTTCCACTAAGGCAGGCTTAGTGGTAGGAAAGCCAGTTTCATCATGGTGTAAACCGGTTACATGCCATTTATAACCTGTTCCATAATCAGCCATTTCCGGAATAAGACTTTCATCGGTACGATATGGTTTATAATCACCGGGCTTAGTGGAGGGGCGTTTTCTGTCCACAATTTCGATATCTTCTTTATTCGGTAAAATAACTTTTTCCCGCATATGACCAATTATTTCATCTAAGAGGACATAAACCGGTGTTCTAAATTTTTCAGCAAAATTTACAGCTTTAACTGTTAAATCAAAACATTCTTTAACAGTGGCTGGACATAAAGCTATGATAGGATGGTCACCGTGAGTACCCCAACGGGCTTGCATTATGTCACCCTGGGCAGTTGAAGTAGGACCACCCGTACTTGGTCCCAATCTCTGTACGTTAACAATAACACAGGGAATTTCCGCCATACTTGCATAACCGATAGCTTCCTGTTTTAAAGATATACCTGGACCACTACTGGCAGTTAAAACTTTTTTACCAGTCAGAGAAGCTCCTAAAATGCAGGCCATACTGCCAATCTCATCTTCCATTTGAATAAACTTGCCGCCAATTTTCGGAAGTTCTTCCGACATTATTTCAGCAATTTCTGTGGAAGGAGTGATGGGATAACCGGCAAAAAATGTAACTCCTGCCGCAATTGCACCTTCAGCACAAGCCTGATTACCCTGGATAAGTCTTGCCTTGTTTACGGTCATTTTTTATCCCTCCTCACAAAAATTACATAATCGGGACAGTGCGCTTCACATATTCCGCACTTAGTACACTTGTCGGGATCGGACATATAAACCTTACCTAGCTTGTCACCTGCAAGAGCCTTTCTAGGACAGATGGCATAACAAATACCGCAGGCTTTACAATGTTTAAGGTTAATGTCCAGTGGCAATTCACCCAACACCTACACCTCCTATAATTTTCTTTGTATTAGCCATATAGCCATACAAAGTTGATATTAAATAAACTCGTAATTCTATTCTATACTAAAATGATAAATTCCTGCAAAATATTTTAAAGTTGTTTAAATATTAAAAAAAAGGTAAATATTAAAATAAGTGTTAGATATTTTTAAAGTGAAAAATGATTATATCCTTTTTTCGTTAAGCTAATTACTTTTTTGTTAATGTCTAAATAAACACCCTTTTCTTCAATAACTTCACCAATTATATATAAAGGTTTATTTAATTTTTTTTCAAATATATCCTGTAAACCCTCTTTTGCCTCAGGACTTATAGTTCCTATAAGTTGAAAATCTTCACCGCCTGCTAAAGCCCAATCTAAAGGGTCTTTATTTATTAATTTCCCCAACAATTCTGCTTCCGGAGAAATAGGTATTTTATGAGCGTATAATTTAATCCCCAACTGACTGGCTTCCGCAATTTCGTTAGCCTCACTGGCTAATCCATCACTGATATCATTGAGTGCATGGACTCCCGGCAATAAATTTAATACTTTAATTTCTTCCAAACAAGGTTCAGGTAATAAGTGTTTTTGCAAGAGTTTTGCTTCTACGTAATGGGGAATAAAATCATACTCATTTAAGATCAACTCCAATCCTGCAGCTGAATCACCTAAAGGACCAGTTACAAAAATAAAGTCACCTTTTCGAGCATGTGAGCGTAAATGTAAGTGTTCTTTTTTTACCTGCCCCAAAACACTAACATTAATAAAGAATTTTTGGGGGCTGGAAACTGTATCTCCGCCAATAATATTTACTCCATACTTTTGGCAAATATTTTTAATCCCGGAGTATAACTGGTCAATTTCCTCTAACTTTATGTCAGGAGGAATGCCCAGAGAAATTAAAATAGCAGTAGGCCACCCCCCCATAGCGGCAATATCACTAAAATTAACAGCAACTGATTTATAACCGATTTGAAAAGGTGTACTTTTCCCTTTTATAAAATGAATATCTTCAACCAACGTATCACAAGCCGCTAAAAGGTAATTTTCCTCATTCCAGGGTAAAACGGCAGTATCATCACCAATCCCTATAATTAAATTATTATCATTAAATATTGAATTGCTGGTTAAACGCGTTATTAACCCGAATTCTCCAATATCTTTTAAATTCATCCAGATTAACCCTTTCTTATTTTTGCTCTTTTTTCAATTATTTCTACCTTTAAATTTTTAAATTCGTCCAATAAAGCCTGTTTACCTGTACATAAAGTAATATTTGCACATTCACCGATGGTTACAGTATTTGTAATATGATGAACTTAAGGTTTTCCTAAGGTCATCTAATTACTTATAGATCATAAATCATTAATTTCATCAACTTTTTCCGGAAGATAATAGAAATGTCTTACCGGCCCGCTTCCCTGTCCTATCTGCAAATCTTTTCCGTATTTCAAAGCCTTACTTAAATATTTTTTTGCCGCAGCAACTGCTTCCTCCACCTGATAGCCATTGGCTAAATATGTAGCAATCGCTGCTGATAAAGTACAGCCGGTACCATGAGTATTTGGGGTAGATATTCGTTCTGCCGTAAATTCTTTAAAATTAAGTCCGTCATACAATATATCAATAGCTTTACCGGGTAAATGTCCACCCTTAACTAATACATATTGAGGCCCTAAATCATAAATTATTTTCGCAGCTTCCTTCATTTCTTCTAGATCTGTTACCGGTTTTTCAGCTAACACACTTGCTTCCCTCATATTCGGCGTAACCAGGTAAGCCAAGGGTAGTAAAGTATTTTTAAGACTATTAATTGCTTCTTTTTCTAAAAGAAGATCTCCACTGGTCGCTACCATTACTGGGTCCACTACTAACTTTTCCAATTTATATTCTTTGACTTTTTCAGCTACAGCGACGATAATTTCTGAATTAGCCAGCATCCCCGTTTTCGCAGCACTTATTTTCAAATCTGACAATACTGAATCCATTTGCTTGGCAATAAATTCACCGGGAAGATTGAAAACCCCTTGTACTCCTAAGGTGTTTTGAGCAGTTACGGAGGTTAGGACACTTGCTGCATAGCCCCCTAAAGCGGAAATTGTTTTTATATCAGCTTGTATCCCTGCACCTCCCCCGGAATCAGAACCGGCAATAGTTAATACTTGAAACATTTATCTCACTCCTTTAAAAAAATAAAACACAAACGGAAAGTTTGTGTTAAGCAATAACTGCTACTTTCCTCCGCTGGCATTACCCAGTTCAGGTTCAAGGGTCAAAGGCCTAAAGCCTTACTCTCAGCTCGCTTGAGCTCCCCTAGTAGAATTTTTAAGTTGAAATTTTACTCTTAATAATAATTATAACTATCTTCTTACAAAAAACAACAAAAGACTTTCAG
>Ga0134092_1000942_pt1 | contig 27253 bp, 20 predicted proteins | sample 3_6taG_FD_94454 | JGI IMG/M metagenome (GOLD analysis project Ga0134092, IMG submission 94454) | Switchgrass degrading microbial communities from high solid loading bioreactors in New Hampshire, USA - 3_6_20_6_A3 metaG | ecosystem: Engineered > Bioreactor > Semi-continuous > Anaerobic >... | reverse complement strand
GGGAAGCAGCATTAAACAAATGAGATATTAAATAACAAATATACATGGTTAACATAAAAATTCCCCACCGGTGCCTGGGGAAAAACTTTTGCAAAATTGAGGATTTTTATCTTGCAAAAAACAAACATGCTGAATTCTTTACTTTTGAGCTGTCTTTTATCTCACAGCGATAGACATCGATGAGTAAGAACATCTTAATATTGTTAAGTTTATCATAAGAAAATAAGGGAGATTGAGGCTTCTTAAGGAAGCCTGTATATAATTAATCCTCCTTTTTTATATGGTTCAGGAAAAAGAATATGAGGTTTGAAATCATCGGAATGACTTCTTGTGACAGAGATGTCTAGGTTACCTATAAGTGTATAAATATTTCTATCATAAAAACCGTTACTTTTGTCTATCCCGTTTTTTCAGAGATAAACTTGGCGTTCAGACAATATAAATCAGTCAAGCGAGTCATACAATAATTTTTTAAGCAGGGTATGACGAAGCAAATTCAAAACGATATTGATTCAACAATTTTTCAATTGCAATATTCTTAGCAGTTTCATAATAAGTATTTATATCCATAATTACTAACTCCCCTTATGGTTTTATTACATTCAGGATTCTTTGAGAAATTCAACATACTGGATTAGTTTAATTTCACGGTTTAACTGAAAAAGATGTTTCTAAAAAAATCCTACAAAAAGTTGACACTATCCAAGGTCTTTATCCAGTTGAATAAATACATGATGTGCTATAAAATGATAGTGTGGGATGAATGCTAATGAATACTGATATAAAGCATGTGAGGGAACGGAAAATGTTTATTGCAACGCCTTCCCAGATGGGAGAGATAGACAGAAGGGCAATAAGCGAGTATGGCATTCCAGGCATTGTCCTTATGGAAAATGCGGCCATAAAAGTAGTGGAAGAAATAGAGAAGACGGTTGGAAATGTATCAAGCAAGAAAATCCTTGTTTTTGCGGGAAAAGGGAATAACGGCGGAGATGCTTTTGCGGTTGTTAGGCATCTTTTTAACAAGGGAGCATCGGTTTTTACATATATTCTTGGAGACAGGAATTCCATCAAGGGCGATGCAGTCGTTAATCTTAACATCCTTGATAAAATAGGCGTCCCAATTGTTGAAATTTCGACTGTTAAAATTTCAAATTCTGAAGTAAAAGAAACCGGCGCTGGTATAACAGGCAATGGTATAGTCGGAACTTATGTTATCGGTACCAATACTGCCGGTATTGCCGGCATTGGTGTTACTGACACAAATATTGCCGGTGTTGCAGGTGCCAATGTTGCCGGTACCCGTGTTGCCGACACCAATGTTGCAGGCATTATTGAACAATTAAAAAAGGAACTTGTTTCAACGGATCTTATTGTAGACGGAATATTCGGCACAGGCCTAAAAGGTGAAGTGAAAGGCATTATCGCCGAAGTAATTAATATAATTAATTCTTCCGGGAAAACGGTGGTGTCTATTGATATACCCTCAGGCCTTAACGGAGAGACTGGGGAAGTCCTGGGTGTGTGCGTCAGGGCAACCAAAACCGTAACTTTTGCTTATCCCAAACCTGGCCTTATCCTGCATCCAGGCTGCGAGTACACAGGAGAACTGATAATAGCGGATATAAGTATTCCTGCCAGGATAGCAGGGGAAATGGGCCTGAAAATGAATTTACTTGACGGTGAAACAGTGGCAAGGTGGATTCCCAAAAGGCCCAACAACACGAATAAAGGAGACTATGGCAGGATCCTGATAATCGGCGGCTCAAAAGGCATGATTGGAGCCTGCCGCCTCTGCGCCCGTGCAGCCCACAGGACAGGGGCAGGGCTGGTTTATATGGCAGTTCCTGAAAGCCTTTATCCCGTATATGCAGCTTCCCTTACCGAAACTATAGCCATTCCCTTTGATGACGGCGGAAAGGGTTGCCTTTCAAAGGAAAGCATCGACTTGCTGGAAAAGCAGATACAGGGAAAGGATGTTATTGCTGCAGGCCCGGGCTTATCGGTAAACGAGGATACTGTTGAAATAGTACGCTGGCTCGTGAAAAACTTGCAGGTACCCCTTGTCCTGGATGCGGATGCGCTGAATGCAATATCACATGATGCTTCGATTCTGAAAGAACTGAAAGCAACCGCCGTAATCACTCCTCACCCCGGTGAATTTGCGAGACTCACGGGAAAGAGTATAAGCGAGATTCAGAAGGACAGGATTAATGCAGCCAAAGAATTTGCCTGCAAATGGAATGTAATTACCGTGCTGAAAGGCTTCAGGACGGTGGTTGCATTGCCTGACGGAACCGTGTATATTAACCCCACGGGTAATCCCGGTATGGCCACTGCCGGAACGGGTGATGTCCTTACAGGTATTATTGCCGGCCTTATAGCCCAGGGAACGGAACCGGCATATGCGGCATGTGCAGGCGTCTATTTGCACGGCCTTGCAGGGGACAGGGTTGCTACGAGAATCGGAGAACATGGCCTCATTGCGGGTGATCTGATAGAAGAAATTCCGCATGCGATTCTGGCAGTAAGAAGAAGGTGAAAAAATGGTGTACAAGTTTATGGAATATAAACTGAACAGGGCGTGGGCCGAGATAAATCTTGACAACGTTGCCCATAACGTCAGAGAGATACGAAGGATTGTAAACAAAAGAGCGGAAATTATGGGCGTGGTTAAAGCTGATGCTTACGGGCATGGCGTTATGGAAATCACCAGGGTCCTTCTTCAAAACGGTGTGACCCGGCTTGCCGTATCCATGCTTGATGAGGCGATACAGCTCAGGAAAAACGGAATTGATGTGCCCATACTTGTGTTAAGCTATACGGATCCTATTAGAAGCGAGGATATTATTAAATACGATATTATTCAGACCGTTTTCAGCTATGATTTGGCTAAAGCCTTGTCGGACGCGGCCGTAAGCCTTGGAACCAAGGTAAAAATCCATATAAAAATTGACACAGGTATGACCCGGGTAGGATTTATGCCGGGTTTCAATGCTATAAAGAATATAATTGAAATAAGTAAGTTGCCTGGAGTTATTATCGAGGGCCTGTTTACGCATTTCGCTTCTGCGGATGAAGAGGACAAGAGCTATACCTACATGCAATTTGAAAGATTTATGACAATATGCACTGAACTTCAAAGGATAGGAATACATATACCGATAAAGCATGTAGCCAACAGTGCCGCAATTATCGAATTTCCGGAAATGCACCTTGACATGGTAAGGCCTGGAATTATCCTTTACGGGCACTATCCATCGGAAAAAGTGGATAAGGAAAAAATAGACCTTAAGCCTGCCATGACCTTGAAGGCAAATGTAATACTGGTTAAAGATGTTGAGAAAAATACCCCCATAAGTTACGGAAGGGTTTTTACCACCGGGCGGGACAGCAGGATTGCCACCATACCTATAGGATATGCGGACGGGTATTCCCGCCTTCTCACGGGCAAAGCAAGGGTCCTGGTTAACGGGGAGTTTGCCCCTGTGGTGGGAACCATATGCATGGATCAGTGCATGGTGGATGTAACAGATTTAGAAACCAATGTAAAAGTTGGGGATGAAGTGGTACTATTCGGCAAGCAGGGAGACAGGGAAATCAGGGTTGAAGAACTGGCGTCCCTTATCGGCACAATCAGCTACGAAATATTGTCGGTAGTAGGAAAGAGAATACCCAGGGTATACCTTCATGAAGGCAAAATATCAAACATTTTAAATTATTTAATTTAATAAAAACTAATTAATAAAATATACATTATATATAATGAGAATATAAAATGAGAATATAAATTAATTACATATAATGAAAGCATTAAATATGACCTAAAATACAAATTAACGGATATAAAAATGAAAATGCAGTTAAATGTAAATGTTAAATATAAATGTTAAACCAAAATGCAGATGTAATAAATTAACAGCAGGTATTTGTCTTCATGCATATTTATAAAATAAATAATATATGGTAAAATAAAAATATTGATTTCACTATTTTTGCAAGTATAAGTAATATTTTTATTTGACCCTGTGATATAATAGCATATATAATTGTTTTATATTATATAAATATAATAGTGTGGAAGTAATTAACTTGCTTTAATCATAATAATTATTATTTGCCGGGGAGTGGGGGGGTAATTTTGGCCGAGTTGCGAAGAATATTAATAAGCCTTCCGGAACAGCTTTTAAAAGAAGTTGATTCCATTGTATCAATAGAGAAAACAAACAGAAGTGAATTTGTCAGGAAAACAATACAGCTATATATAAGGGAGAGAAGGAAAATTGAAGTGAGGGACAGACTAAAGAAAGGATATCAGGAGATGGCAAAAATAAATATAAAATTATCTGAAATGTGGATTGAAGCAGATAATGATTTGCAACAAAAATATGAAGATAGACTCAGGGAGTTGGATTAGAAAGTGGTAATAAGGAGAGGGGATATATTTTATGCAGACCTAAGTCCTGTAGTGGGTTCGGAACAAGGAGGAGTCAGGCCCGTTTTAATAATTCAGAATGATATTGGCAATAAATTCAGTCCGACTGTTATTGTGTCAGCAATAACATCGCAGATTAACAAGGCAAAATTACCCACACATGTAGAGATTAGTGCCAAAGAATATGGATTACAGAAGGATTCGGTTATACTTCTTGAACAGCTAAGGACTATTGATAAAAAAAGACTCAGGGAAAAAATAGGTCACCTGGATGATAAGCTGATGGAGCAGGTGAATGAAGCGTTGTACATAAGTTTAGGTCTGGTTGAGTTATAAGCTTAAAGTTATCAAGTCAAAAGGGAAGTCTTTAGAGGAATCTTATGAGGTCAAATCTCAAAGAATGAGATTAATCTAAGATTGAGATACAAATGATCCGGTGTCTTATATAAGGGGGAAACAAAGGATGAAATTTTTTTGCTTTTTTAAAGATAAAAAGAAATATTATTTAATTTGCATACCCATACTGGTAGTTGTTCTGGGATTTTTGACAGTGCATACAGTAATAGGTGGTTCCCCGGAACCAGGAAGCAGCGAAGATCCTCTGGTTTCAAAGAGTTATGTGGACAGTGAGATCAAAAAGGTTACTGCTGAAATGAATGCAAAGATTAATCAGCTTCAATCCGGCTTAAGCCAAATTGAGAAGAGTAAAGACAACGATGAAGTTCTTGAAGCAATGGCAGCCAAAATATTTGAATTAAGCAAAGCGGTTTCCGAGATAAATAAACAGCTTGACGAATATTCGAAGTACATAAAGTTTGAAGTTGTTGAGATGGAACCCGGCCAGAAGCTGATACTGGGAGAAAGCGCCGAGATAATTCTGAGATCAGGTAAAGCGCTTGCAATAGCAGGTATAAATGGAGACGGTCTGGCTGATATTACAACCGACAGTAAACAGAACGAACTTATTACAGACAGCATTGTGCCTGTTAATCATCTCATTTTAGCTGCCAGGGATGACGGAAGAGGAATAAAGGCGGTTACCAAAATATGGGTATTAGTAAAAGGAGATTATAAAATAATAGGTATTGACGGGGAAGAAATAGAAGAAGAAATGGAAACGGAGGAAATAACGGAAGAAATAATAGAAGAATCTCAAACAGACTAAACAGAGTAGCAAACGGAGTAGAAGGATAGTAGAAGTAGAAAGATAAACCGGAAACAGTAAAAGTCAAAAAGGAAACAGTAAAAATCATTAAATAGCAAAATAGTAAAAAACAGTTACAGAAAAACAAAAGAATATCTTGTATTTACGAAGGCCGGGTTTTTGAAAGCCTGACCTTCAATGTTAGCATTATAAAACGAGGTAAGTCCAGCATCCTTTTATAACGCCATGGCTCTTTATATAACCTGTAAAGCCATTCAAGGCCGTGTTTCTGGTAAAACTCGGGAGCGCGGGTTGACCGGCCGGCCAGAATATCCAAACTACCCCCTACCCCCATGCAAATTCTTGCCTTAATTTTATCCTTGTTTTTATGGATCCATTTTTCCTGTTTTGGCGCACCAAGAGCCACAAGCAGTATTTGTGCGCCGCTTGCATTTATCTGATCAATTATCTTGCTTTCCTCATCTTCCTGAAAGTAACCGTGGTGACAGCCGACTATATTAACGCCTTTATACTTGTTAATTATATTAGCCGCCGCCTCTTCGGCTACTCCGGGTTTTGCCCCCAGGAGGAAAAGGCTTATATCTTCCTTTAGTTCTGAAGGGAGTTCAAAAATCCTGCACACAAGGTCAAAACCTGCAACCCTTTCAGGCAATTTATGGCCAAGTATTTTCGAAGCCAGCACTACCCCCGCACCGTCCGGGATGAGCAAATCCCCCTCGCATAAAATCTCCTTCAGATTTTGGTCTCTCTGTGCTTCCATCATTATTTCGGAATTGGGAGTATAAATAGCGTGAACACGATCCTCCGCTAAAAACCCTTTGACTATATCCACAGCCTTATCCATATTTACATTATCAATTGGAATTCCAAGGATATTTACAGTGTCTCTCATGATTAGTGAATCATCTCCTCGTTATCCGGATTTAAGAGTTCAATTGCTATTTCCGCATTGTTAATTGCCTTCTTCTTTAACTCGGCTGTTATGTTTTTCAGCCGCGTCTTTACCTGCTCCTTGTTTATCCAGGTGTAGTCAATTATTTCTTTCAGTTTTTCAAATTCCAGAGTTTTCACATCTCCTGCGGATGCCCCTGACTGGCCGATATAGTCAAGGAACCATTGAACCTTTGGCTCATACACAAGGCCTACAACGGGGATTCCCACGCTTACTGCGAAAACAAGGGCATGAAGCCGCATGCCGACAAGAATATCCAGCTTTGAAATTATGCCAAGCACCTGGGGTACGGTATACCTGTTTTCTATAATAAAGGCCTTATTTTTCATCTTTGAAACAATGGTCCTGATTATTTGAAGGTCGTTCGGATGCTGCATTGGCAGAAAAACAGGGGTGGCGTTGTATTTTTCAGCCACATAGTCAGCCGCCTGGGCTATTACATTTATGTAATTCTTATACCCCTCCCATTTTCTAACTGAAAAACCTATAAGGGGTTTGTTCCTGTCCAGTTTTTCCTCGGCAAGTATTCTGTCTGTTGTGCTGTCGCTGCAGGGCTCAATAGTAAATGCAGGGTCAGCGGTGACAATTATTTTAGGCTTATACACCCCCAGCTTGTCAAGTTCCACCTTGGAAGCCTGTTCCCTTAATGAAATTATGTCAACCTTGTTCAGGGTTTTGCTGGTTAACCGCTTATTAATATACTTGTTGATGGGCTCAATACCGTTTGCATAAAGCATTACCTTAAGGCCTATTTTTTTCGCTATCCATATCATTCCAAGATAGTAAATAAGGGAGCGGGTGCTTGTGTTCTCCTGGATAAGGGTCCCTCCGCCATATACAAACATCCTGGACTTTTTCATGGCCCGTACAATCCTTATTAAACTGAAGCGATTTATGGAGTATGTACTGTAAAGAAGGCTGGATTCGGCAGGTGTGTTGGAAAGGACAACCACCTTGATATCATCGATATATGTTTTAAGGTCTTGTATGATCGCCATGAGCAGGGCTTCATCCCCAATATTGTTAAAACCGTAGTATCCGGCGATTATGATATCATATTTTAATCCCGTAGTTTTATAAAATTCCACTCTCTTTAAAATGGTCTTGTAAATATTAAGCTGTGTTTCGCACATTTTTTCCAGGGAAAACATTGATTTTGCCTTAAAATAAATCTTTTCCCCCATGATTCTTCTTTTTTCAGGGTTGTCCGCAAGTTCCAGTATATATTCCGCAAGCTGCCTGTAGTCACCCGGACTGAAGAGATAGCCGTTTTCACCGCTTTCAATTAATTCCGGTATTCCGCCCACATGGGTACTGATGGTTGCCTTTTTAAATCTTGCTCCTTCAAGTATGGAATAGGCAAAACTTTCACTAATAGAGGTCAGGACACTTATATCCACTATCCCCATGAGCTCATAGGGGTCGTTAAGCCAGCCTGTAAAGAACACGTTATTCTTTAAGTTTAGGGATGCAACCTTTTGTTCAAGTGTTTCCCTCTCTTCGCCGTCACCGCCTATGATAAATTTAACGTTGGGATTTTTTTCAACAACCAGCTTGGCGGCGTCAATCAGCGTACCTATGCTTTTTACCGGGTAAAGCCTGGCGGCAATTCCAACTATAATGTCCCTGTCATTTATAGGTATATTGTACTTGTTCGCAAAACTTTCCCGTGAATAGTTCTGCACCGGATCCCTGAAATCAACGCCGTTATAAACGGTGAAAATATTCACCGGGTTAAATTTCCTTTTTATAAGCATTTCCTTAAAATTTTTGGACACACCAATGTAAAAATCGATAAATCTAAGGGATACGGCGTTTATAAGTCCGAAGGACAGGCTTTTAACAAGACTGTGCATGTAGTCAAGCCGGTAGTCGCTGTGAACGGTAGTTACCGTGGGAATTTTTGTAAGACATTTTACCACGATTGCTATCATGTTGGCTTTGGCACCATGGGCATGAATTATCTGGTATCCTTCTTCTTTTACAATTTCTATTACTCTTAATATATCTCGGAAAATATTTCCCCGCTTTACAACCTCAATATTAATACCCATGGCTTTGGCATCATCTGCAAAAACACCGGGACGAAAACTCACAATTTTGACATCAATATATTTGCCAAGTTCCTTAACCAGGTGCAGAACATGGGTTTTGGCGCCTCCTATATCGCCACCGCCTATTAAGTGTAATACTTTCATAAGTGCATCTCCCTAAACTGTTTTATATGTGAAAATATCTCTGAGAGAACAATTCAAGTTTATTTTAAGCCATTAATTTTGTCAACACAAATGATTGATTTATGATAGATTTATGCTTTACAAAATCAATCTGAAATATTAATATTGTATTGCAAAGCATAATAATATTATTGCGAGTTTTAGTTATTAATTGTAATTATATTAATTGTAATCATATTAATTGTAATTATACTGGTATATATCAGTGGTATATATTAAGTGGTATATATCAAGTGATATATGTCAATATAGTAATTATTGGTATTTGCCAATTTAGAATTTATTAGTAGGCATGTATTAATAATTTTTATATTAAAAAGGAATGTTAATAAAGGAATGTTAATATTGGAAACAGATATGTAAATATACAAGGCAGATATGGAAACATGTATTGGTATGGCATGTGAATATGGCATATATAAAAAATCTTTAGCAAAAGCGGGACTGTTTGGCAAATGATATTGAATAGAGTGAATATTAATCAAAACAGAATAAAATTAATAAAAAGCTACCTTTTGATAGTTGTAGGTTCAATTATTACTTCCATCGGCATTAACGTTTTCCTCGTACCAAATAAGATTGCACCCGGTGGAGTGACCGGTATTGCGACGGTAGTTTACCACCTCAGTAACGGTAAAATACCTGTGGGTATATCCATGATAGTTTTTAATATACCTTTGTTTATACTGGGGATAAAATACATAGGCAAAATGTTTATATTCCGCACTTTCTTTGGAACCATACTTCTTTCCGCAATTGTTGATATCACCCATCCCCTGACAAATTGGTTTGTGGAATCATACCTGGTGAGAACCGAGTACCCATATTATAATACGCCTGACCTGCTGCTTTATTCAGTATTCGGGGGCCTTTTTATGGGAGTGGGCCTTGGACTGGTATTCAAGTCAGGTGCCACAACCGGTGGAAGTGATTTGGCGGCAAAGGTCATCAACAGGTTTGTACCTAATTTTACTGTAGGTCAGATATTAATATTTATAGATACGGCAATCATAATAATGGCAAGCGTTGTTTTTAAGAGTTTCATTATCGGCTTGTACGCGATGGTAACCATATATGTAAGCTCAAAGATTATCGATGCCATGATAGAAGGTGTGAATTTCGCAAAGGCAGTGTATATTATTTCCGAAAAATCCGATGAAATAGCCAATAAAATCCTGTATGAACTGGATAAAGGGGTAACGGCGCTGAAGGGAAAAGGAATGTACACCGGTAATGATAAGGAAGTCCTCCTGTGTATTTTATACAGGGCACAGATATCCCAGTTAAAGAATATTGTTAAGACCATCGATCCAAATGCCTTTGTAATACTTACTGACGTAAGGGAAGTGCTGGGCGAGGGATTTAAAAGCCATGAAAACCATGATTAAGCCGGGAAATTAAATAGGGGATGAGTGCCACTTGTATCATTTTTTTGGATATAGTATACTTATGTATAAGCATGCAAAAATGATATCAGGTATACACTGATACTATGGAATAGGATTTCGGAAAATTTGATATAAAGGCGGTGTTTTTATGGACAAACAAGAGTTGAAGCGATTTAAGAAATATGCGACAAGAATAAGAAAGCATATAATAGATGAGGTATATCATGCAGCTTCGGGCCATCCCGGAGGATCACTGTCATGTACTGATATTCTTACGGTGTTGTATTTCCATGAAATGAGGATTGATCCAAATAACCCACAGTGGCCGGACAGAGATAGATTCGTTTTATCTAAGGGGCACTGCGCTCCCGCATTATATGCAACTTTGGCAGAAAGGGGCTTTTTCCCGGTTGAAGAACTTCCGAAGTTCAGAAGTATTGAGAGCTTTTTGCAGGGGCATCCAAGCATGAAGGATGTACCCGGAGTGGATATGTCTACGGGTTCGCTTGGCCAGGGCATTTCAGCCGCTGTAGGAATGGCTATGGCGGGTAAACTTGACAAAAAGGATTACAGGGTATACGTCATACTGGGCGACGGAGAACTTCAGGAAGGACAGGTATGGGAGGCAATGATGGCAGCCGCCCACTATAAGCTGGATAATCTTACGGTTTTCCTTGATCATAATGGTTTACAGATTGACGGCAAGATAACCGAAGTCATGTCTCCGGAACCTGTTGTAATCAAATTCCTTGCATTTGGTTGGAACGTTATTGTTATAAATGCCCATGATTATGAACAGATAATTGACGCAATAGCAAAGGCTAAAAGCACGAAGGATAAACCTACCATTATAGTGGCAGAGTCAATAAAAGGAAAAGGAGTATCTTTCATGGAAAATCAAGTGGGATGGCATGGTACTCCACCTAACAAAGAACAAAGAGATCAGGCTATAGCAGAATTGGATGCTTACCTGGCAGAATTGGAGGTTGAGTAATATGGCGGAGAATACGAATGTTAATGCAGTAAAGAAAATCGCAACTAGGGAAGCATACGGGGCTGCTCTTGCAGAATTTGGAGGAGACGAGAGGATAGTAGTGCTGGATGCTGACCTGTCTAAATCAACCAAAACAGATACATTTAAGAAAAAATATCCCGAGAGATTTTTCAATATTGGTATAGCAGAAGGAAATATGATGGCAATAGCTGCAGGATTTGCGACATGCGGGAAAATTGTTTTTGCAAGCAGTTTTGCCATATTTGCCGCTGAGAGGGCATGCGAGCAAATTAGGAACTCAATATGCTATCCAAGGTTAAATGTTAAAATCGGAGCTACTCATGCGGGAATATCCGTCGGTGAAGACGGAGCATCCCATCAGGCAGTAGAGGATATGGGAATAATGCGTTCCATGCCTAACATGACAATTATATGCCCGGCGGATGCGGTTGAAACAAGACATGCGGTTAAAGCAGCCATAGAATATGATGGGCCTGTATACTTAAGACTTGGCCGCCTTGGTTTGCCTGTAATATTCGACGAAAGCAACTATAAATTTGAATTCGGCAAAGGTATAACTCTTTCAGAAGGTTCTGATGTGACAATAATTGCAACCGGACTGATGGTTCACGAGGCTATAAAAGCAAGAGAATTGCTTGAGAAGGAAGGAATCAGCGCAAGAGTAATCGATATTCATACCGTAAAACCCATTGATAAGGAAATAATAATAAAAGCAGCAGAGGAGACAGGCGCAATTGTTACGGCAGAAGAGCATAATATGTATGGCGGACTTGGCAGCGCAGTTGCAGAGGTTCTTGTAGAGAACTGCCCCGTACCTATGAAAATTGTGGCCATCATGGATAAGTTCGGAAAGTCCGGCAAACCGGCTCCTTTAATGCAGGAGTATGGGCTTACTGCTGAAAATATAGTAATAAAGGCCAAGGAAGCTATTGAAATGAAAGGGAAAAAACGGCTGTAAATTTTATTAATGTTTAACAATAATTGTTTATAATATATTTATATATTTTATTAATATTTGTTAATTGATTCTTATCCGGTATATATGATATGATTTTAGCCGGATAAACTAATTGCATGGATTGATTATAATTAATTATATTAACTGAACTTAATTTATTGAACTTAATTGGAATTTTAGTTAAAACTGAATAAAAAAATAAATCTTCAGGGCAGGGTGAAATTCCCGACCGGCGGTAATGCGGAGACAGTCAAAAGTGATGATCCGTTAGCCCGCGAGCGAAAGCCGATCCGGTGAGATTCCGGAGCCGACAGTAAAAGTCTGGATGGGAGAAGATTTATAGGAAGTGTGTAATGAAACCGAATATTGATTAAAAAATCCCTGAAGATAAATTTCAGGGATTTTTTTTGCGCAATAGTAGTTTTGCGCAATAGTAATAATTTGTGCAATAGTAATAAAAAGGGGGATAAACGGAATGAACAATTCAAGAGAAACAAGCCTTTTTAGTACCAGAAATCTGGCTATTATCAGTGTGATTTCCGCTATTTCGGCAGTGCTCATGCTTTTTGATATACCTTTGTGGTTTGCGCCAAGTTTTTATAAACTTGATTTAAGCGAGGTGCCGGTATTAATAGGAGCTTTTGCATTAGGGCCTTTGGCCGGTGTTGTTATTGAATTACTGAAAAACATTTTGAATTTTGTAATTGACGGGACCATCACCGCCGGTGTGGGAGAACTGGCAAACTTTATGATGGGATGTTCCTTTGTAGTTCCGGCTGCCGTTATTTACTCCAGAAAAAAGACTAAAAAAAGTGCTATAATAGGGTTGCTTCTGGGAACACTTACCATGATTCTGGTTGCCAGCCTGCTAAATGCATATGTACTGTTGCCCGTATACGCAAAGGCTTTTTCCTGGCCGGTTGAAAAGATAATAGAAATGGGTACGGAGATAAACAAGAATATCGATAGCATGATGGACTTTATTATACTGGTAGTTGTGCCTTTTAACCTGGTAAAAGGTATTATTGCGTCAACGATTACGGTGGCCATATATAAAAAGTTAAGCCCGATTATTAAGGGAGTAAAGTAAAAAGAAAGGAAAAAAGGCAAGGACTTTACATCGATGTAAAGTCCTTGCCTTTGTGTATTATAATAATCCTTTGCGTATTATAATAATATCAAGTATCATGATATATCAGGATATATCACGTATAGTACAGCTTAACTATGATATCCTGGTCATAGTTGCCGAACCCGGCACCATACAACGTTACGCCTCCTACATGGGTAGTATCCGGCAGGACCGCTATCCTGAATGTCCATTGTTTTTGGTTTATATTCAACTGGTCCAGGGTTACTTCCGAAACTTTTTGACCGTCAATATAGGTTCCCTCTTTGTTTATGCGCAGAACCTTAAGCAAACCATACTGGTTAATGTTATTATACCACCATTTGGGGGTAAATTTTCCCCTCTGGGTTCCGAAATCTCCAGGGCTGGTCCAATTTGCAACATGAATATTGTTAAAGAAAAATGAAATATCCGACGGCCAGTTGTTGTTGTAACCTGGCGCTTCAGAACCCAGTTCCATAGATATTTCAAGCTCAACAGGGGTTTGGTTTGGCAAAAGGTAATTGGGTATTTTATACTCTACGTACCCCATTGTAAACCAGAGGATTTTTGCATTGACTCTTTCAGGGTCAAGGAAATAGCGGGGATCATCAAAATAGCCGATTACTTTTTCCGTAGTGGCCAGGCCGCAGGTGGGTGTCACTGAAAAATCGGTGTAGTGCCCCACCGGAATGACGAAGGTGTGATATTTCCTTTCGTTAGTGTCGCTATTTAACAGGCTGATATTTATTTTATCGAGGGCAAGTAAGCACCGCTTTTGAGTACCGCCGTTACCCGGAACTCTTTCGGACTTTACGATGCCTGCCTTTTCAAGTTTTCTTATATGCAATGTGATAATAGCACTGCTGAGCCCAAGCTCTGTTGCTATTTCCTTGATATTCATCGATTTCTTCGATAAAAGCCGGATTATTTTCAAACGTACACTGCTGGCTAATGCTTCGTAAACAGGCAGCCATTTTTCAGTTGCATCAATTTCCATATCTTCCTCCCTCTTAATTGCGAAAGTGAGATAAACAAATTTAGATATATGACAACTGTTTCAAATATATAATTAATTTACCCTAACATGGAGTAATTAATATAATTATTAATGATATTATAAATAATCTTATAAACAATGTAAAGACGCTGAAGTAACCGCAGAGTAAAAAAACCAAAGGGAAAATTGCTGTTGACACTATCAGCATGAAAACTTATAATTTATAATATAATTATTAATAGTAATAGAAACTAATTAATAATTATATTAATTATTATATTGCTTTAGTTTAATTATAACCAAATTATAACAGATTTTATAATTATACTAAACTTTATAACAGCTATTTATTATTTTTATTACTCATATATTAAACCGTTTTTCGGTTTATTCACACAGCCAGGATAACAAATAAACAAGTAAAAATAATAGATTATTATTGTTTGGGGGACGAGTATGGTAAACGGTAAAAAAGCTAAAATGATATTAGACAAAGATTATACTATAAGTAAGGTTGATAAGCGGATTTACGGTTCATTTATCGAGCATCTGGGACGTGCGGTGTATGGAGGGATTTATGAACCCGGGCATCCGGACGCTGATGATATGGGATTCAGGAAAGATGTCATGGAGCTTGTCAAAGAATTAAACGTACCTATAGTAAGATATCCCGGCGGGAACTTTGTATCGGGCTACAATTGGGAAGATGGCATTGGGCCTAAGGAAGAAAGACCAAGGCGTCTTGAACTTGCCTGGAGGACAATTGAAACAAACCAGGTTGGTACGGATGAGTTTGCCCAATGGGCGAAGAGAGTCGGAGCGGAAGTCATGATGGCTGTGAATCTTGGAACAAGGGGACCGGATGCGGCACGCAACCTGGTAGAATACTGCAATCATCCCGGTGGGACTTACTGGAGCGATTTAAGAAAGGCCAATGGCTATAATGAGCCACACAATATTAAAGTATGGTGCCTTGGAAATGAAATGGACGGACCGTGGCAAATCGGGCACAAAACAGCCGAAGAATACGGCCGGATTGCCTGTGAAACAGCCAAGGTCATGAAGTGGGTGGACCCGACCATTGAACTGGTTGCCTGTGGAAGCTCAAACTCAGGCATGAGGACATTTACCGAATGGGAAGCAACTGTGCTGGAGCATACCTATGAATATATAGATTACATATCTCTTCATACATATTACGGCAATCCTGACAATGATACTGCAAACTTCCTGGCGAGAAGCCTTGATATGGACAATTTTATAAAATCCGTGGTTTCCATCTGCGATTATGTAAAAGCTAAGAAGAGAAGCAAAAAGACCGTCAATCTTTCCTTTGACGAATGGAATGTATGGTTCCATTCCCATGAGGCCGACAGGAAGATTAAGCCCTGGTCGGTTGCACCGCCCCAGCTTGAGGATATATATACTTTTGAGGACGCATTGCTGGTTGGTTGCATGTTAATAACCCTGTTAAGACATGCTGACAGGGTGAAGATTGCATGCCTGGCACAGCTGGTGAATGTTATAGCCCCGATTATGACTGAAAACGGCGGAAAGGCATGGAGGCAGACAATATATTATCCGTATATGCATGCATCCCGTTATGGAAGAGGAACTGTGCTGAATCCTGTCATTGATTCACCCCGTTATGACAGCAAGAATTTCAGCGGTGTTCCTGTTCTTGAATCAATAGCCGTATTGAGCGAATGTGAAAATGAACTGACGATATTTGCCGTAAACAGGGATATGGAAGAGCCATTGCTGTTGGAATGCGATATGAGAGGTTTTGAAAAATACCGGATTACTGAGCACATAGTTCTGGAGCATGATGATGTAAAAGCTGTTAACACCAAGGAAAACCCCGATAATGTCAAACCGCATTATGTTAACGGGAATGCTTGTGTTGAAGATAATGTTTTAAAGATTTGCTTACCAAAGCTTTCATGGAATGTTATAAGGCTTAAAAAAGCTAACGAATAAAACAATTAAAATTATAATAACAAATACTTATCAGGTTTATTAAAACCTGGGGGAAGAAAGGAGAGATTCTATGGCTAATATTGTTATTAATGCGGACCAAAAAAAGGGAAGGATTAACAAGAATATTTACGGCCATTTTTCCGAGCATCTTGGACGGTGCATATACGGAGGAATCTGGGTAGGAAAGGATTCTCCCATTCCTAACACGAACGGAATAAGAAATGAAGTTATCGAAGCACTAAAAAGGATAAAAATACCTGTTCTAAGATGGCCGGGCGGATGTTTTGCAGATGAATACCACTGGAAGGATGGCATAGGGCCCTATGAGAAACGCGCCAAGATAGTTAACGTGCACTGGGGCGGCGTAGTGGAAGACAACAGCTTTGGTACCCATGAATTCCTGGATTTTTGTGAAATGATCGGAGCTGAACCCTACATATGCGGAAATGTTGGAAGCGGTACTGTCCAGGAAATGAGGGAATGGATTGAGTATATAACCTTTGACGGAGAATCCCCCATGGCAAACCTGAGGAAGCAAAACGGGAGAGAGAAGCCATGGAAACTCAAATATTTCGGCGTAGGAAATGAAAACTGGGGCTGTGGCGGTAATATGCGCGCTGAGTACTACGCTGATTTGTACCGAAGGTATGCTACATATGTCCGCAATTTCGGGGGCAACAGGATTTACAAGATTGCCTGCGGACCGAATTCAGGAGATTATCACTGGACAGAGGTCTTGATGAGAGAAGCCGGAAGATATATGGACGGGTTAAGCCTGCATTATTATACCGTACCCGGAACCTGGCAGGATAAAGGATCCGCCACTGTTTTCGATGAGCAGGAATGGTTTACCACAATGAAGAAAACCCTCCATATGGATGAGCTGATAACCAGGCATTCCACAATTATGGATAGGTATGATCCTGCTAAACGTGTCGGATTAATTGTGGACGAATGGGGCACATGGTATAATGTTGAACCGGGAACAAACCCAGGATTCCTGTACCAGCAGAACACATTGAGAGATGCGCTTGTAGCAGGTATAAACCTCAACATATTCAATAATCATTGCGACAGGGTTCAGATGGCAAATATCGCCCAGACAGTGAATGTCCTCCAGGCAGTCATACTTACCGAGGGAGAAAAGGTAATTCTTACGCCCACTTATCATGTATTTGATATGTATAAAGTTCACCAGGATGCGGAACTCCTGTCTGTCAAGTGCGACAGTCCGGAATACAGGTACGGCAATGAAAGCGTGCCTCAGCTGAACGTATCTGCTTCAGTGGACGCTGAAGACAAGATCCACATTTCCATATGCAATCTGAATCCGAATGAGGATATCAACATAAAGTGTGAATTACGCGGAACAAGCAGAACCAAGGTAACCGGTACAGTTTTGACGGCAGAACAAATGAACGCCCACAATACCTTTGAAAATCCTGAAGCTATTAAGCCCGCGGTATTTAACGGGGCAAGCATTAATGAAAATATCATCAGCATATCAATGCCGTCGAAATCAGTTGTGGTACTGACTGTTGAGTAAGTAAAGCTGACTCCTGAGTAAGTAAAGCTGAATTCTGAGTAATCTTAAGCATTGTTGCAAAATATATAAAACCGAAATATAAAGAAACGGTTATACAGGCTAAATATCATATGTATTCCTGTATAACCGTTTATATTTTATAACCCATTTATATTTTTCTTAATTTTTCTTATTCGTTACCATTGTATTTATTTATTTTTGTATTTATCTATTTTATTTCTATTTTGTATTCATCTATATAAAATTTAACAAAACAGGTTAAATCATTTTAAACCATTTTCTTTAAAATCTCGTATTTTTCTTTTGCGTGCTGTTCAGCAAGGTTGAAGTATTCTTCGGCTATTTCGGGGAAGGTATTCTTAAGCATTGTATAGCGGGTTTCACTTAAGAGGAAGTCCCTGAATGAACCGGTAGGTTCCTTCGAATCAAGAATAAACGGATTTTTACCTTCCAGCTTAAGCAGAGGATTATACCTATACAGATGCCAGTATCCTGACTCTACGGCCTTCTTCTGCTGCAGGCTGCTGTTGGTCATACCGCCCTTGATGCCGTGGGCAATACATGGAGCATAGGCAATTATAAGAGACGGTCCCGGATACGCCTCAGCTTCCTTTATGGCCCTTATGGCCTGGTTCATGTTTGCGCCCAGGGCTATTTGTGCCACATATACATATCCGTATGTCATTGCCATTCTGCCCAGATCCTTTTTCCCTATTTTCTTGCCTGCAGATGCAAATTTAGCAACAGCTGCGGTAGGCGTTGATTTTGAAGACTGGCCGCCGGTATTGGAGTAAACCTCGGTATCAAAGACGAGGATGTTAACGTCTTCCCCGGATGCAAGCACATGGTCAAGGCCCTGGAAGCCAATATCGTAAGCCCATCCGTCACCGCCGAATATCCACTGGGATTTTTTAACCAGGTATTCTTTCATGTCAAGTATCTGGGCAGCCAGCTCATCTTCCGCGTATTTCTCAAGGAGCGGCAGTAATTTCTCGGTTGCAGCCTTTGATTCTTCACCTTTATTCATGTTTTCAAGCCACTCATTGAGAACGTTGTTTAGCTCTCCGTCCAGGTTCTTATTTATTAGCTCTTTTACCAGCTCAGCCAATTTGGCCCTTATCTGCGACATGCCCAGGTGCATTCCGTAACCGTATTCGGCGTTGTCTTCAAACAGCGAGTTAGCCCATGCAGGGCCATATCCTTTATCGTTTGTAGTATAGGGGGTGGATGGTGCTGAAGCTCCCCAGATTGAAGAACAACCTGTAGCATTGGCTATAATCATCCTGTCGCCGAAAAGCTGGGTAATAAGTTTGGCATATGGTGTCTCACCGCAACCGGCACAGGCACCCGAATATTCAAGCAATGGTTTGACAAACTGGCTGCCTTTCAGGGTAAATTTGTCCATCAGGTTATCCTTGGTTTTAACATGTTTGGATGCATATTCAAAGTTAACTTTTTGTGTTTCAACCTGTTCTTCAAAAGGTCTCATAATTAATGCCTTTTCCTTTGCAGGGCATACGGTTGCACATACACCGCAGCCTGTACAATCAAGGGGGCTTATCTGAATGCGGTAATGAAGCCCTTCAAAACCTTTTCCTATTGCAGGTTTTGTAACAAATGATTCAGGAGCGTTGGCTTTTTCATCTTTATCCAGTAGATAGGGGCGAATAACGGCATGAGGACAAACAAGTGAACACTGGTTGCATTGTATGCAGTTTTCTATTTGCCATTCCGGAACCTCGTTTGCAATGCCTCTTTTTTCCCAGGCTGCGGTACCCTGCGGGAAGGTTCCGTCTTCTGCGCCGACAAAGGCACTTACAGGCAGCAGATCACCCTCCTGGCGGTTTATCACGTCAAGAATATTTCTGATGAAGTCAGGCCTGAATGCATCGGCTGACGGCTGCTCTTCTCCTTCGGTAGATAATTTTGATACATCCACTTTCACAAGGGAATCCAATGCATAATCAATAGCGTCCCAGTTCATCCTGACTACTTTTTCGCCCTTGCTTCCGTAAGTTTGATGTATGGCATCCTTAAGGTATTTTACCGCATCTTCAATCGGGATTATGTTTGCAAGCTTGAAGAAGGCGGTCTGCATTATCATGTTAATTCTTCCGCCAAGCCCTATTTTCTTTGCTATACTGTATGCGTCAATTATATAGAAATTGATATCGTTCTCCTTTAAATACCTTCTCATGCTGAGAGGAAGCTTTTCATTCAGCTGCTCCTGGCTCCACTGGCAATTAAGTACGAAAGTGCCTTTCGGTTTCAAGCCTTCAATAACGTTAAACTGGCGTACGTAAGATTCCTTGTGGCATGCTATAAAGTCAGCTTCCTCGATGAGGTACGCGGACTTAATAGGCTTCTTGCCGAAGCGGAGGTGTGAAACGGTAACGCCGCCTGATTTCTTTGAATCATATGAGAAGTATGCCTGGGCATACATATCGGTATGGTCTCCGATAATCTTTATGGCATTTTTGTTTGCCCCTACGGTACCGTCTGAACCGAATCCCCAGAACTTACAGTTTATTGTTCCTTCAGGTGTGGTGTTTATCTTTTTGGTGATAGGCAGGGAAAGATGTGTCACATCGTCAACTATACCTATCGTGAAGCCGTTCTTTGGCTGTACAGCCTTGAGATTTTCAAATACGGCAAGAATCTGGGAAGGCGTGGTGTTCTTGGAGCTTAAACCATATCTTCCGCCTACGATGAGAGGAGCATTTTCCTTGCCGTAGAAAAGGGTCCGTACATCCTGGTATAATGGTTCTCCCAGGGCTCCAGGCTCCTTTGTCCTGTCCAGTACGGCAATTCGTTTAACTGTATTTGGAAGAACATCAAAGAAATACTTTTCAGAAAATGGCCTGAAGAGATGAACTTTTATTAATCCAACCTTTTCACCCTGTTTAAGCAGGTAATCCACTGTTTCTTCAATGGTCTGTGTCACAGAACCCATTGCCACTATTACATATTCAGCGTCCTCGCATCCGTAGTAAACAAATGGATGGTATTCGCGACCTGTAAGCTCATGTATCTTTTGCATATAGTATTCTACAATATCTGGCACAGCCATGTAAAATTTATTGGATGCTTCCCTTGCCTGGAAGAATATATCCGGATTTTGAGCCGTACCTCTCGTTACCGGATGTTCAGGATTTAGTGCGTTTTTCTTGAATCTTCTTATGGCTTCATAATCAACGAGCTTTGCCAGTTCGTCGTATTCCAGGACTTCAATTTTCTGAACCTCGTGGGAAGTCCTGAAACCGTCAAAGAAATGAACAAAAGGAAGCCTTGATTTTATTGCCGACAGATGTGCTACACCGGCAAGGTCCATGACTTCCTGAACGCTTCCTGATGCAAGCATTGCTGCACCGGTTTGACGGACGGCCATGACATCAGAGTGGTCTCCGAAAATGGAAAGTGCATGGGTTGCCACTGTACGTGCGCTTACGTGGAAAACTCCGGGTAAAAGTTCGCCGGCGATTTTGTAAATGTTCGGGATCATCAGGAGCAGGCCCTGTGAAGCCGTGAAAGTTGTGGCCAAAGCTCCGGTAGCTAAGGCTCCGTGCATGGCCCCGGCGGCACCCGCTTCCGATTGCATCTCAGTTAGCTTTACCACCTGACCGAATATGTTCTTGCGGCCGTGGGCACTCCATTCATCCACCATTTCTGCCATAGGAGATGAAGGAGTAATAGGGTATATTGCCGCAACCTCGGTGAAAGCATATGCCACATGGGCGGCAGCGGTATTACCATCCATGGTTTTCATTTTTCTACTCATAAACATTCTTCCCCTTTATATTAATAAAATTGAATTGAATAAAATTCAATTAATTAATTTATACCCTTTTAAATCTAAGGACAAACAATCTCTTCCCATTTTCCGTATTTTATGAAAGCATTTGCCCTAATTTCCGCCTGTTCGACAATTGAGTCCCCGTATCCCATTATTTTCAGCAGCTTTATCGCATTCCTGGTACTTGATTTGCCGGGATAAATTTTATAGTCGAAAGTAATATTATTGTCAGTGACATGCTCCTGAAAATGATAATTTTTATAATGCTTATTTAATATTTGCGCAAGTTCCAGATCATGGGTTGCCGCAATGGGAATGCAGTTTTGACGGCTCAGGAAATACAGAATTTGAGATGATGCGGCAATCCTTTCAACCGTATTGGTGCCCCTTAATACTTCATCTATAATGCACAGGCAAGGCATTGAGGGGTCTAAGGCATCAATAATTCTTTTTAAAGATTTAATTTCCACAATATAATAGCTTTCCCCTCCCACTGTGTTATCTTTCAAGGCCATGGATGTAAAAATTTTAAAGTAGGAGGACTTGTAGCTCTTCGCCAGGCAGGTACATATTGTTTGAGCAAAGATTGCATTTATGGCCACGGTTTTTAAAAATGTGGATTTTCCGGATGCATTTGAGCCTGTTACAAGTATAGGACCGTTAATGCTGATTGAATTCGGAACAGGATTTTTAATAAGGGGGTGGTATATATCCTTAACATGCAGTTCCGGCTTGTTTGCATGGGCGGATTTATAGTCGGATTTATCTGCGTGTGCCAATTCCGGCATTGAAAAATATTGCAGGCTGTCCCTGAATGATGCAACTGAAATAAGGCTGTCTATCAGGCCTACGATATCAAATATCTCATTAAGATTGCTTCTATACTTGAGTATCAGGCTGAACATGCTTTCATAGGCAATCAATTCACCGAGAAATACGGTTTTAATATATTCAAGGAAGGGGTCTTCCGTCCTGTACAGTACAAGAAAGGACCTGCTTACAATTCCCTTCAGGTTCTTTAACAAATCCTTGAGCTTTTTCCTGTACTGGGTTAATTCTTCTATTTGGAGATCGGATATTTTGTCAGCATAAATTATGAGGCTTACTATATAATTAAAGGCTTCAAGATGGGATTCGATCTCGTATTTCTTTTTGTTGTAAATTGTTATATTGTTGATTATAAGAGCTATTATTGCCAGGAAGCCCAACTGAACGTTAATTATCATCAGGAAAGGGGACAATAGCAATGCAACTACCATGAGCTTATAATTCAGGCCTGCATGCTTATTCCCTTTAAACTCATTAAAAAAATAACCGGTAATATCCATATTTTCGGTTTTCCCAAGCTTTGATAACAGCACCTGGACATCAAGCCTGTGCTTTGGATTTTTTCTGAAAAATTCTATGAGCCTGTTTCGTTCGGCAAGCTCAACGTCGTCTGTGGAAGGTTTCCTGAGCAGATAGTATAAATATTGTTCTCCCACAGTGGAACCTGCGTTATTAACCCTAATAAAAACATTATCCATGTCAAGGTCGTTCCAGGTAATATCGTCTATATAGAATCCATTTGCATCGTTATTCCTGATATTAAGATAATATCCGGGGACATTCCTGTTCATCTTGGCATTTTCAAGTTCCAGGGGATTTTTTCCGTAGCGGTTCTCTATGTTTTTTACTAATAAGAGGAAAGCCTTTTTCTTCTTTATTCTTACGACAATAAAAATAACGAATATTGCTATTAACGCGCAAACGGCATAAAAAAGAGTGTTGCTTGTATCTAATGTTGTGTAATCCATATTGCCTGCTCCTTCCGCATTTATTATAACGATTTTTCAGTAATTTTACATTAAATTATAATCAAATACAATAGAGCAAATACAATAACCCCCGGAAACCATAAATCTGCATGAGGAAAATATTGTATATATTGCATTTTTAAGATATAATATTTATTATGAAACAATGGATTGAAATGTATTTACTCAGTATTTCACACATAAATGGAAATTTCTTCGGTAATTGTATTTGTTAATCAGAGGGAAGCAATATGATTAAAAAGAAAATCCTCGTAATTGATGATAACGAATTGGTAGTAAAAATGATATCAGACATATTGGTTTGCGAAAATTATGATGTGGTTGTAGCAGGTAGCGGGGAAGAGGGCCTTAAAAAAGTTGAAGAAGAAAGACCTGATCTTGTGTTACTTGATGTTGTTCTACCCAAAATGAACGGTTTTGAAGTCTGCAAAATATTAAGGGGAAATGAGGAGACAAACTTAATTCCTATTATTATGCTGACTTCTGAGGGGGATGAGGATAAAAAGATAACAGGATTGGAACTTGGTGCGGATGATTATATAGTAAAACCTTTTAACCCCAGGGAACTTGTAAGCAGGGTCAGAAACACACTTACCAGGATTGATAGAAACAGGTATGTTAACCCGCTTACAGGGTTACCGGGAAACATTGAGATCCAATCGGAAGTGGATCGAAGGATAAATTCCGGTATGATATTTTCCATGATATATGCCGACCTGGATAATTTTAAAGCCTATAACGATGTGTATGGTTTCGCCTATGGGGACAAGGCCATTAAACTGCTTTCGGAAATTATTGTTGAAAATGTGCATTTACATGGAACTGCCGGTGACTTTATCGGTCATATAGGCGGAGACGATTTTATCATTATAACGGTTCCCAAATGTGTGGATAATATTTGCAAAAATATTATTGAATGTTTTGATTCCGCCGTAAAAGAACTGTATAACAAGAAGGACCTGGAGAACGGATATATCACTACAACCGACAGGAGTGGCAGGATTAATAAATTCCCCATCATGTCGGTTTCACTGGCTGTTGTTTCAAATGAAAACAGAAAGTTTGACTCATACCTGCACATTTCCGAAGTGGCCGCGGAGGTTAAAAGAGTCGTAAAGTCCATATCAGGCAGTGCTTATTTTAAAGACAGACGCAGGAGCCGTAAATGATAAACGTAAATGGTAAATTAAGCCCATAATGCTTTATTTGACAGCAGGGTCTATATGCACGAGAACCTCAATTACATCGTATATGTTTTTTAATATGTTTTGTGTAACTATTTCGCTTATGTCATGTCCTTGTTCAACGGTTATTGTAGGGTCTACCCCTATGCCGATATCCACAAAAAGATGGCGGCCCATATATCTGGCTTTAATCCATGATATGGACAGCACTCCTTCAGTATTCAGCACTGTTTCTTTTATCCTGTTAATTGTTTCGATATCGGGAGATGAATCCATTAAACCGTTGATGGAATGCTTCAAGACATTAAAAGCCGTCCTAAATATCATGCAGGCTACTATGGCACCTGCCAAAGGGTCCATGTATTCAAGAAAACCCAGGTTAAAATATTCCCCTGCAATACTTCCGATAACACCTAAGAGGGCACCTGCAGAGCAGTAAACATCCGAACGGTGATCCCATGCGGTTGCAACCAGGGAAACACTGTTGATTTTTTTACCTTCCCTGTAAGTTATCCTGAACATAATCTCCTTAATGATAATTGATAAAACCGCGCCCACAATAGCTATAAGTGAAGGGGTGACGAATGAATGCCTGATTACGGAAGTAAAGATATCTTTAACGATTGTGAAAGCGGCATAGACCATGGTGATTCCTACGAATGCGGCAGCTATTGGCTCTATTTTTCCATGACCGTACGGATGGTCTTTATCAACGGGTTTTTGCGCTATTTTAATACTAATAAGCACCATCAGGGTTGAAATTACATCGGAAGCCGAATTAAAGGCATCAGATACCAGGGCCTTACTGTTTCCCAACAGTCCGGCAAGCAATTTGAGCAGGCTGAGAGCAATATTGCCAATTATGCAAAAAATCGTTATTCTTTCACCAGTTTTATAATTAGCCTTTTCAAAATCCATTAATTAACCTCCGATCATACTATCATAATATACATTAAAAAATACCTGTGGCACTATAATTTTTTACAATTACAGTCCCACAGGTATTTTTACCTGCTGCCGGAAACTCCGGCCCAGCCCCACACATCCAACCTGGCCGGTATGGATGCATCGCCTGCTCTGTTTCTTAAATAAGAGTTGATTGTCTATAATGATACTATATAGTATGCAACATTGTCAAGGTAGATTTCCGAATTTCTTACAAAATGAAAAAATGATTTACAAGGATGCAAAAAATATGTATAATATACGTATAATTATATGGCAGATGTGTTTTTTTGACAACTTAATACAAGCTATATAGGTTATGCGGGGGGACCGATTTACGGTTGAGAAGGTAAAACCTGACCCTTTGAACCTGATGTAGTTAATACTACCGTAGGGAAGCATAATTACATTAAGATTTGAAATTTAAAAAATGCTTACCTGAGGGTAAGCTTTTTTTGTTTCATAATTCTCTGACCGTAAAAATCGTTGTGAGCATATTGTGGCAAGCAAATCGAAAAATCCCCGATTACCTGAGACAGTAAATGTAAATGGACATGTAAAATAGATAAATCATTTATGCCAATAATTAATTATGCAAAAAAAGGGGGGAAACTGAATGCAAAAGAGGGTCCGGACCAAAAATCTTGTATATGCTGCGGTAATGACTGCATGTGGTATAGCATTATCCAACTTTGTATATTTCCCGGTAGGAGCTTCAAAATGCACACCTGTGCAGCACATGCTGAACGTTCTGTCAGCTGTAATGTTAGGCCCGGGGTATGCGGTCATGGTAGCATTCTGCATATCGGCAATAAGGAATATCCTGGGTGTAGGTACGTTGCTTGCATTCCCCGGCAGTATGATAGGGGCTTTCCTCTCAGGGATGTTATATAAAAAAACAGGCAATATGCTTCTTGCAGCTGCAGGAGAAATCATAGGGACCGGGATTTTCGGAGCCCTTGCTGCTTATCCTGTTGCTAAGTTTCTGATGGATAAGGAAGTGGCTGCCTTCTTTTTTGTATATCCTTTTCTTATAAATACGGTGGCAGGGAGTGTAATTGCACTTCTCATACTTAAAGGAGGTAAGCTTTTAAAAATAACTAAGAGATTATAAGAAAAAAATCAGGAAAAATTATAGAAAAATTATAGTTCAAAACAAATATAAGAAAGAGTATAAAATGAAAGTATTTACGGAGGTGTTTTTGTGAAAAAGGTATTAACTATTGCAGGTTCTGATTCCGGCGGAGGAGCGGGAATACAGGCTGACCTCAAAACATTTTCAGCCCACGGTGTGTTTGGGATGAGCGTAATTACTGCGGTTACAGCCCAAAATACCCAGAAGGTGATTGCAGTCCAGGATATAGATCCTGATATTATAGCCAAACAGATAGATGCCATCTTTGAAGATATCGAGGTGGATGCGGTAAAGATTGGCATGGTATCCCAAATAGACAGTATTAAAGTAATAGCAGAAAAATTGCGGGAGTATAAACCAAAGAATATTGTACTGGACCCGGTAATGGTATCCAAAAGCGGGTATGATCTTCTTAACCCAATGGCGGTGGAAACACTTATAAAGGAATTAGTACCCCTTGCCAGGATTATAACTCCCAATATTCCCGAGGCGGAGAAAATAACGGGCAGGAAAATAAATACGTTTGAGGATGCGGAAAAGGCGGCAAGGGAAATCCGGCTCCTGGGAGCCGAATACGTCCTAGTAAAAGGAGGCC
>Ga0134092_1000938_pt1 | contig 27325 bp, 20 predicted proteins | sample 3_6taG_FD_94454 | JGI IMG/M metagenome (GOLD analysis project Ga0134092, IMG submission 94454) | Switchgrass degrading microbial communities from high solid loading bioreactors in New Hampshire, USA - 3_6_20_6_A3 metaG | ecosystem: Engineered > Bioreactor > Semi-continuous > Anaerobic >... | reverse complement strand
CTGAGATGGACACAAGCTATGAGCTGCCTAAAGTAACATTGACACCTGAAGAGGGCGACGAATACTCTGCAATCATGAGCGATATACAAACCTATATTCAGGAATGCTTTATCAAAATGATAACCGGCTCCGAGCCGATGGATCTCTTTGATACGATGATAGAAAACATCAAGACTTGGGATATCGATCGCGCCATTGAGATACAGCAAGCCGCACTCGACCGCTACAACGCCAGGTAGCTGATGATACTGTAGGCCTTTCTGAAAGTCCATAACCTCTTTCCACAAAGAGTGGTTGAGTTTCATCAACCGCTCTTTGTCTGCAAATCAGCGTGATACAGGTTCATTCAAAGAGTTACTGATCCATAATATCATAATATGACAGGAGGCTTTTCAATCAACGTGAAGCCTCCTTCTCGTTTTATATGCTATATTGTTGTGCTACAAGTTAAACTGTTTCAAAATGCCTTCAGCAATGAAGTCTGCCATCTCGAGCTCCTGCTCTTCTATCTTATCATATGGCTATGTCTTCTTCAAATTGTCCGCTCAGTCGCAGTACGGATTCCTGTTATGTGATCTTCAGGTGTTTATTCAGCATGGACTCCCAAGTACTGAAATTCCAGAAAAGATTTATCATAGAGAGGAATCGCGCTATTTCCTGAGCGTTTCTATACCATTCATCTCTAAACTTGAATAACTCTTTTTGTTATTTGAATGTAATTCATAAATGATCTTCCTGATAAAGTAAATATATAATTTGATAAAGTAAATATATAATGCCCAATATCGGTGTTAAAATTTAAGACTCACAGTGTGTCGAATGTTGTATCCTTTCGCCATATTTTATGTTATGTATGATTGCTTTGCTCGGTCAATCCGGCACAAAGATTTGTCCCTTTGTCCGGATTACGCTGGAAGGAGGCAGGGAAAGGTTCGTTTTCTTTGGACAGGGGGATGGGAGATGGAGACAGGTTCCTTGCCATATCCATGCTCGGGCAGGGTAACCTTTTCTCGCTTCCCACGTTATCCCAAACCGGGACAAGGATTGATATTATTACACTTGGCCTTGTTTTGCATGGGAAAAGCATGGTAAAATATCTATAAAATGGGGGGGAGACAGTATGACAGGCTCGATCCGGAATATAAAACTGAAAGCGAATGATGGTCTGGAGTTAGCCGCGGTACTATTTAAAGCAGAAAACCCCAGGGCGCTGGTCCAGATAATCCATGGGGCAGTGGAGCACAACAACAGGTATTTCGACTTTGCGGAATTTCTACAAAGTAACGGTTTTACCGTGATAATCTCCGACAACCGGGGTCACGGCGAGTCGCGCAATGATAAGTACTATCTGGGGACCATGGGAAGCCTGGAGCAGATGATAGAAGACCAGTTGGTGATCACGAGGTATGTCAAGCAGCTTTATCCGGGAAAAGAGTTGTATATGATCGGCCATTCCTTAGGCTCACTGTTCGCAAGAGTTTACCTGCAGGAGCATGACCATGAGCTAAGCAAGCTTGTACTTAGCGGCACACCAAACTATATACCCGGGGTGCAAGCAGCATATATGTTGGGAAAGATCTTGACTATGCTTGGAGGAAGACGGGGTTATCTTCTGGCGAAAATAAAAGGGGATACGAAACAGGATCACTCATGGATCAGTGTCAGCAGGAAGAACCTCGATGCCTACATAAATGATCCTTTGTGCGGATATATATATGAAAACTATGGGTTGTTGACTTTGATAGATGCGGACCGGCAGATGCACAATTTCAGGAGATTCAAATGTGCAAATCCCGATCTGCCGATCCTGAGCGTGACCGGTGAAGACGACCCGGTGACCGGAGGCAGCAAGGGACTGCAGGATTCCATTGATTCCCTGAAAAAGGTCGGGTATAAAAATGTTGCCAGCATCGTATATAAAGGCATGAAACACGAGGTGCTCAACGAGGATAACAAAGAGGAAGTCTACAGGGACATATTGGATTTCCTGATGAAATAGGCCGTTAAAAACCGCTATTCCCGGAGGTGTCCGGGAGCAGCGGTTTTTTATCCGTCATATCATCTTAGCGTCCTGGCAGAAATGTGTGTTCGATATAGATATGGTGTTGCCTGTCGGCGGGCAGCTCGCCTTTCATCATGGAGTTCAATGTTTGCACCGAAACGTCGGCGAGCCTGTCCAGGGGCTGCCCGGCATAAGTGATGCCGGGGAGTTCGAGGTGGCTGAACATCCCGCCGCATGTTGCGAACTCGATATCCCGGGGCATCTGTTTGCCGCAGCTTTTTGCGATTTCCATGAGGTCCAGGGCAAACGCGATGCTGGCACTGAATACTGCGTCGGGGCAAATCTCCGGGTCGGCAAGGAGTTCTCTGAACCTGCTTTCAACGAGATTGGATTCCACAAAGTCATCCGCGTAGATTATCAAATCGGATCTGATCGGCAAACCGTTATCGATATGGGCAAGATAATATCCGTTCAGGATCCGTTTTCTGTCTGCAAGGCGTATGAGGTTCGTGGTCCCGGAGCTGATGCTCCTGTCCATGTCGCAGACCAGGGCAATATTTCTTTTTCCTTTTTTGATAAAGTAACTGGTTATATCATATGCGACGAGCTCATCGTCGACAGATACCGAAACCGTATCAGGATAATCATACTGTACCCTGCACAATACCACCGGACACAATTTTTTCAGTTTTTCATATGTTTCGGCGGTCACGAGCGCGTCCAGAATGATTATTCCGTCGAAATCGCTTTTGCTTGGCAGCATATCGATGTCGACCTCGGATTCGGGTATATATTTATAAAGCGTTGACAGGTTGAATTTGCTGGCGCTGTCCTCGAAGCATCTGATCATGTCTTCGTTTATCAGTGATGATATGATCAGTATTTGCTTTTGCCTGTTTTCGGATTGCAGCTTCGTAGACTTGTAACCAAGTTCCTCGATTGCTTTCAGCACCTTGTTGTACTTTGCGGTGCTTACGCGATAATTCCCGTTGATCACGCGTGACACTGTGGCGATTGAAACCCCCGCATGCCTTGCAACATCTTCGATCCTGACCATCCCGACACCTCACATATCGCTTTGCGTTGATGTTTTGTTTTAATATATCATCATATCATGCTGCGTACAAGTGAAAGAGTACATAGAGTTATAAAAAAACAGCAAATTTGCACGGGTCTTATACCGGTCAGCCGGATTTTGCGCGAAAATGCGGGGACAAATGAAAAACCGGCAGCGTTCATATTGTCAAACCTGTGTGAAAAAAGAAGAAAACAGTTGTAAAGGCAAATTGCTTATTGAAAAGAGGCCCTTCCATACAGTCTCCGGGGCATGGACAAAATGGACTAATATGTTAGATCGATGTGTAATAAATTATTGTTTAGCACTCATATTTTTTAAAATGCAATAAATCGCTGTTGTAAAAAAGGCGAAAACAGACGTAAATACTTGACGTGAAATGCGATCTCTAATATTATAGAACCTGGGAGCAAGTCTTTACATAACGAGGCTTTTTCAAACATTCAAATTCAACCAAAGGAGGTATATCCGACGTGAAGAAGATCATTGCATTGGTTATCGTTCTTCTGATGTGTGCAGCTTTGATTGCCGGATGCAGCAAAAACGAAGACGTCGCTCCGGGCGACACCAGCGTCCAACCGACAGCATCGAAGGAAACACCGTCGAATGTCGACAGCCAGCCCGATGATGATGCTTCAGGCGGCCTGCCGCTGGTAGACACTCCGGTTACCGTTACAGCATGGTGGCCGTGTGCTTTTACGCTTTCCGTTATACCTTCGATGGAAGAAAACCTGGTCTTCAAAGAAATGGCCCGACTGACAAATGTATATGTTTCATTCACGACCCCCTCTTCTGCCAGTATGACAGAGCAGTTCAACCTCCTGATCACGTCCGGGGAATTTTACGATTTTGATATGATAAGCTATTTCCCGCTGCTCTATAACAAGGGGCTGGACAACGCGATAGATGAACTGATGGTCGTGCCTCTCGAGGACTACCTGGAAATAATGCCTAACATTAAAGCACTTCGCGACAACAATGAAGCGATCCGCAAAGGGACGACCACCGACAAAGGCCACTTCGGCGGGATACCCCTTGTGAAGGTGGACAAGAACGGAAACGCGCAGGGCGCGTGGGTAGGCGGAGTCATTCGCCAGGACTGGCTCGACGAGCTGAACCTGAAAGTGCCGCGGACTTACGATCAGGCTGAGCAGGTCTTCAAGACCTTCCAGGACAACGGCCTGGCGGAGCATCCCCTCTGGATCAGGAACGACGGCTTTACCATGGGAAATATCGTAAACGGCGGATTCAATGTGATAAACGGGTTCTACCAGGTAAACGGCCGGGCAAAATACGGACCGATGGAGCCTGATTTCCGCAGATATCTTGAAAAGCTGAACGACTGGTATAATAAAGGCTACATTGCTCCCGACTTCTATGCGCAGCAGGATTACTTCGGACCGATCGACAAAGTCGCGAACAACGAATACGCCGTGTTCGACTGCATATACACATGGAACAAAACATACAAGCTGGCAGCTGCCGATCCCGATTTCAAGCTCACCGCTATGCGCATACTTGTCGAGAATGAAAACGATCCCGTCCATGTGCGCATGACGACCGACCCGGCATCGCAGTATCTGTGTTTCCCGTATGGTTCCAAGAACGTCGAGCTGCTTTGCCGTTACTGGGATTACCTGTTCAGCGAAGAAGGTATCCTCCTGAGCAACTACGGAGTCGAGGGCGAGACCTTTGAATATGACGAGAATGGCGAGCCCGTATGGTCGGGTCCCCTGAAGTCGGATGCACCCGAGTTCAACCTCTCCGATACGCAGGGAGCATATTTCCTTTATAACTCACCGGGTTACATCCTGTTTGACCGGGAGCTCAGCGTCGTAGAGCCTGAAGCGGCCGGCTTTGTAGATATTTGGAACGAGGACGGTTGTGACTACTTCTTCCCGGGTACCGCTACGATGACTTCGGAAGAAAATACTGAATACGCCAACATAATGGGCGATGTCCAGACATTTGTATCCGAGAACCTGGTAAAATTCATTATAGGCGAGAAATCGTTCGACGAGTACGACAATTTTATCAACGAGATGAAAAAGCTGAGGGTCGAAAGAGCGATAGAGTTGAGACAGGCAGCCCTCGATCGGTACAATTCCCGTTAACTGCCGAAACTGTTGAAGTGACTCCGGTGGATCCATACCGGAGTCACTTTAAAGAAAAACATGCGGATAATATCTGATACATAGCAAAAGTCTCTTTACAAAAGGCAGCAAGTATATTTAATATAGATTATAGATCACAAACACCGAAAAACATATCAAAACCGTCATAAAACAGACGTCGTATAACTAAATCATATAAAAATGAGGTAGAAAAATGAGTAGAACAGAAAGAATCGTTCACCCACCTATGTCAGACCGTGAATTAAGGAATGCTGCCCTTTCCAGGCGGGCAGCGTGCGAAGGCATGGTCCTGCTGAAAAACGACAATGAAACCCTCCCGCTGAAACAGGAACAGACGAAAATAGCGCTGTTCGGTGTCGGTGCGGTCCGCACGGTCCGCGGAGGAACGGGCTCGGGTGACCCGTTCAATGGCGGACTGTCGGGGGGAGCATCATCGGATGTGAACCAGAGCCCCAGGTATCATGTGAACATACTGGACTCATTCGTGGATGCGGGATATGAAGTGGTAACGGAGAAGCGTCTGCGGGACTATGCGGTAGGGTATGACGAAGAGATGAAGAAAGTTGCCGGAAATCCCATGGTGACATTCGCTTACCCGGAAGACGCCCTGGATGAAGAGACGGTAAAGGGGTTTGCCGGTCAGACCGACGTTGCCATCTATGTGCTTTCCAGGAATTCCGGTGAGGGAGCCGACCGCTGCCTTTCAAAGAAGATAGAGCTTGACGGGAAAGAATACGAGCTCGGCGATTACCAGCTGACCCAAGCAGAGCTGGACAACCTGAAATACATTACCGGCGCATTTAAGAAAACGATTCTCGTACTGAACGTCGGCGGTGTCGTCGATATGAGCCGGATCGTTCAACTGGACGGACTGGATTCCATTCTTCTGATGAGCCTGGCGGGACAGGAAGGCGGAAATGCCTTACTGGATGTCCTCACGGGTAAAGTGACACCGAGCGGAAAGCTTACCGCCACATGGGCGATGGACTACAAAGACTATCCCGCCGCGGAGACGTTTGCTTATAATGACCAGAATGTCGACGTCGAGAAGTATACAGAAGGCATTTATGTCGGGTATCGCTGGTTTGACAGCTTCGGCAAGGCACCGATATATCCTTTCGGATACGGTCTCAGCTATACGACATTTGATGTAAAGCATGTCGGACAATCCGTTGACGGGGAGACCGTCGAAGTCAAAATCGAAGTTGAAAATACCGGTACGAAATATTCCGGAAAAGAGGTCGTGCAGGTCTACTGTTCGGCGCCCGAAGTGCGTTTGGAGAGGCCATATCAGGAACTTGCGGGATTTGCAAAGACCGGGCTGCTGGCACCGGGTGAGAAGGAAGCGCTTACTGTCAAGTTCCGTCTGAGCGATATCGCTGCCTTTGACTATGAGAAGTCATGCTATACACTCGAAAAGGGAGATTACCGTATCCGGGTCGGCACTTCGTCAAGGGACACAGTTCCCGCGTTTGTCATAAGACTTGACCGTGATGTGACCACAAGACTTGTAAATCATCAGATGCCCCTTTCTCAGCCTCTTGATGAGATAAGCAGGCTTGGGAAGCCATATGGCATGGATGATGGCGACTGGGCAAATGTACCTGTCCTGGATGCCGATCCTGCCGCGATACCGTGTGTGGACAACCGTTCGGTCTATCAGGACGAAGCCGTCACTACATATACGACCGATAAGGATTACAAGCCGCTCCTGCCCTACGAAAAAGTCTGCCTGAAGGAAAAGCGGGATATCACGCTTGAAGACGTGGCAAACGGCAGGGCAACTTTGGAGGACCTGGTCGCGCAGATGTCGATCGAGGAGCTCGCAGAGCTCAACTGCGGAACCGGCTGGGGCGTAGCGAACGAAAAATCCCCGATAGTCGGTTCGAACTCAGCGACCGTGGCGGGTGCCGCGGGTGAAACGACGCCTAACCTTTGGGAGAAGTACAAAATACCGTCCATAGTCCTTGCCGACGGACCGGCGGGAGTCCGCGTAAACCAGGAGTTCGAGGCGACGAATATCGAAACCGGCGAGAAGGTCATGAGGTATCAATACTGCACTGCATGGCCTATCGGGACCCTGTTGGCACAGTCCTTTGACCCCGTGATCGTTGAAGAAGTGGGCAGGGGCCTTTGCGAAGAGCTGGACGAACTGGGCATTTCAATATTGCTTGCCCCGGGACTCAATATCCACAGGGATCCGCTTTGCGGACGCAATTTCGAGTACTTTTCGGAGGATCCGCTGCTTTCCGGTCTCATCGCTGCGGCGTACGTGCGCGGGGTGCAGTCAAGGCCGCACATCGGTGCGTGTGTCAAGCACTTTGCCGCCAACAACCAGGAATCCAACAGGCACGCTGTTGATACGATCGTCAGTGAGAGAGCGCTTCGCGAAATATATCTCAAGAACTTTGAGATAGCGGTGAAGGAATCGAAACCCATGACGATCATGACCGCGTATAATAAAATCAACGGGATCCCGGCGGCCGACAGTTATGATCTTTGCACCAACTTCCCAAGAGGCGAGTGGGGATTCGACGGTGCGATCATGACCGACTGGAACGGCGGAATGTCGACCCCGTCGATATCCATGCACGCAGGAAACGACCTGATAATGCCCGGTGGCCCCGGCAGGGTAAGGAACATCGTCCTTGCGGCCGTCTTAAAGCAGCCCGAGTTTGATGAGCGCGGACAGGTCAGGTTCTATGAAGAAAGGTCGTTCATCACAATGCTGAGGCCTTCATGGAACTCCTTCAAACCCGATCAGAACGGGGAGGACGTAGCCGAAGCGGTGTTGGGCGAAGGGTATGTTGCCACCGTCAAAGATGACATGATATTGGTCAACGGCGAACCTGTTTACATGGAACATATACCTGAACTTCCGCCTCGGTTCCGCAGACCCGGAATGGAGCCCGGGTTTGCGCATCCCGTTACGACAAAGGACGCTTCGGTCTCCGATGACGGCAGGAAGATCCTCTACAAGGGAACCATGGCAAAGAACGTGACGATTTGCAAAGGGGATATCCAGCGCTGCGCGATAAACAACCTGAAAGTGATCATGCGCTGCAAGGTGATGTAAATTCGAAATATGAACGACCCTGTTGTATGCACATATAACAGGGTCTTTTCATTGCAGCTTTAGCGAAAATAAACCACCGGCTATGCCGGTGAGTATAAGAATCTTTAGATACAAGAAGACCTCCTTTTGCTAAAATGAGTGCAGGTTCGCCAACCGCACAAAGCAAAAGGAGGTCATGTCATGAATGACATGCAAAGTTTATCACATTCCAAATGGATATGCCAATACCTATATTGTGTTTGCGCCGAACCACCAATTATCAGTGCAGCTCAGTTCATGGGATATCAAAAAGGGAAAAGCAGTTTGATGATATTAGTATCAGAGCTTTTGGAAGTTGTATTTTACCATATTGCTTGATACAATAATCAAAAGCCTGCTTATTGCATAGGAATACAAACAGATATGGGATCAATTAAACGGTGGTGTATATGAGATTACTCCTGCATGATCTGGACAGGAATGATTTCACTGAATTATTCCCTGATCAAATCAGAGAAACCATGATGATTTCAGATGATGGCACCATACATCATTGTACAGGCTGCTTTGGCTGCTGGATCAAAACTCCGGGCGCCTGTGTTATCCGTGATGATTATGGTGACATGGGGGAATATTTGTCAAAATGCAATGAGGTGGTCATAATAAGCAAGTGCTGTTACGGAGGATTTAGTCCTTTTGTCAAAAACGTTCTGGACCGCAGCATCCCCCACATACACCCTTATTTTGTCATAAGAAATGGTGAGATGCACCATCGCAGAAGATATAGCAACAGGATCAGCCTACGGGTCTTGGCCGAAAAGGGATGGCGAACGGCGATCAAAGCAAATGGCCTTAAGGTTAGGGATCTGTTCGCAAGAAAATGATATGTGATCCTGGGCGTATCAGATATCCCGTGCATTATGGAGGGAAACGGATGAGTAAAGTAAATTACAGGATAATCTCGATAAAGAACAATCCGGGCTATTCCGTGCGGGGGATAGACTGGTTTGCTTCAAAATTTGGGATAGATCGGAAAGAATATGAAAGAAGTTTTGACGACTGCATCAATAAAAACGATGCCCTGCCCCAGTGGTACTTGATGATCGACGAAGACGGTGAAATCATAGGCGGCTGCGGGCTGATCCGGAACGACTTCGTCGACAGGACAGACCTTTTCCCATATCTGTGTGCTCTTTATGTCGAGGAGAGAGTCAGAGGAAATGCGCTTGGCTCGAAACTTTTGGAGCACGCAAGGATAGAAGCAGGGAAACTCGGTTTTGACAAGTTGTATCTGTGTACGGACCACACATCTTACTATGAAAGGTATGGCTGGCGGCACATTGGCACCGGGCGCCATCCATGGGGCGTCACTTCAAGGATATATGAAGCTCCGACGATAAAAGAGAATGATGGGCCGGTGGTTGAAAAGATGGACGATTTTTTCACGGCCCGGGCAGAATTATATGATGAACATATGCTCAATGATGTTCAGGGCTGCAGGGAAGGCTACAAAAAGATGGCCGAGCTTGTTCCGGAAGGGACTCGAACTCTGCTTGACCTGGGATGCGGGACCGGGCTTGAGCTTGACGAGATATTCAAGAGGTTCCCGGATCTTTCGGTAGTAGGGATAGACCTCACCAAGGCGATGCTGGACAAGCTTCACGAAAAACACAGGGATAAGGATATGAAGCTCATTTGCGCTGATTACTTTGAAGTCGAATTCGGTGAAGGCATATTTGATGCGGCTGTTTCGTTTCAAACGATGCACCACTTTGAGAAAAATAAGAAAGTTGAGCTTTACAGGAAGATCCATAGAGCATTAAAACCGGCCGGGGTTTACATCGAATGCGATTATATGGTTGAAAACCAGGAGGAGGAAGATGATCTTTTCGCCTTCAGCAATAAGATCCGCCGGCAACTGGGCCTGCCTGACGATGAGTATTATCACTTTGACACGCCCTGTACGATAGATAACCAGATCAAAATGTTCAGGGAAGCAGGTTTTGCGACTGCGGAAATGGTTTGGCGTGTCGGGAATACGACTATCATGATCGCGGGGAAATAACCTTCAATATGCACTATGCGGACACCGAAGTTGAATGCTGTGAGATTCTCTAGTATAATATTGTTTGGGTAATATATCCGACATATTTAGCATGTTCAACTACCGGTGTTATTTTTTTGCTTATGACCGACCGTATTCGCAATGCAGTTTTATCATAGAAAAACAGAATTGAGGAGACCATGATGCCCAAAGTTAAAGCACCGCGAAACAGGACCATCGATACGCCCATATCAGAGGGTCAGCATTATATAGATCGTTGCATAACAGTTGATTCTCCGGTATCAGATATTGATTCGATCCTTGACAAAACGATCATAGGTGACTCATTTGATGTATTTCCCTTTTTGCCAAAGGGAAGCATCGACCTTATAATAGCAGACCCTCCGTATAACCTGACAAAGGTGTATAACAGCAGCACTTTTGCAAAAAGGAAGGCTTCCGAATATGAAGAATATACACGCAGGTGGATCTCTGCAGTATATCCTCTTCTTAAGCCCAACGGATCGATCTATGTGTGCTGCGACTGGGAATCCAGTCTGATAATCGGCCGCGTCCTGATGGAATATTTCAAGGTGCGGAATCGCATCACATGGCAGCGCGAGAAGGGCAGGGGCGCGAAAGCCAATTGGAAGAACGGTATGGAAGATATATGGTTTGCGACGAAAAGCGATGAGTATACATTCAACCTTGAGGCAGTAAAAATCAGGAGGAAAGTCATCGCGCCGTACCGTGTCAATGGCAAGCCGAAAGACTGGGTGGAGACGGATGCCGGCAATTACCGTGACACCTGCCCGTCAAACTTCTGGGATGATATTACTATCCCGTTTTGGTCCATGCCTGAAAACACAGCGCATCCGACGCAAAAGCCCGAAAAGCTGATAGCAAAAATAATGCTGGCAAGCTCGAACTCAGGGGACATCGTGTTCGACCCGTTCCTGGGCTCGGGGACGACAAGCGTCGTTGCGAAAAAGCTTGGAAGGCATTATATCGGCATTGAAATCGACAGGCAATATTGCTTATGGGCCGAGCAGCGTCTTGAAATGGCAGATACAGACAAGGAAATACAGGGATATGTGAACGGGGTCTTTTGGGAAAGAAACTCGCTTGCTGAACAGATATCTGCATCAGTTGCGCAGGCAGAAAAAACTGATGAGAAGGAACAGCTTGAGGATCAGATAGAGCTTGACTTGTTTGGGGGGCAATAATGTATAACCGGAAAGCCATTGATGAATTTGTTTCTTTCATTAAGTCAGCAGACGGAATAGCCGATAAGAGGGCACTGATCGGAAGGGTGCAGCGTTCATTCGGGCTGATAAAGGACGGAAGTGTGTATTATGGAAAGGATTTTGCCGTAAGGTTCTGCCATGCGAAAAGCAAAGGCTTCGGCAATACTGTCCTTTCCCTGTCCAAACTGCAGAAATACGACAAGCTTCCTTTTATTATCTGTATCGTAACTGCCGAAACGAATCACCTGATGCTGGCGAATACGACTTTTCTTAAGAAAATAAGTCATTCTTCCCAGGAACTTCGTGTCGACAACATCAGGGGCAGTTTCAACGGCACCGACATAATGCGCGAGTTTGAGGGCATAAGCAACGAACCTGCCAATTTTGAGTTCCTGTTTACTTCGCATGAAAATTATACATTCGAGGAAAACCTGGAGCGTTTAGTGGAAGCCACCAACAATATAAACCCCACCGGAAAGCGCTTTTGTCCAACCGAAGATCAGATCTCGTGCATCATGCATTCGGTTGAACGGGCTGTTTCTTTTTTATCATCACACGAGTATGATATACTCAACCAAGATTTGCAGGAGCGGGTGAACGCGGTAGATACAGAGATCGCGATTGCCGCACTGATCGACAATGTCAACCTGAGGGGACGCATCATAGAGCATCTCATTACTTCACCGGAAGACCTGCGTGCAGCAGTGATAGATGCTTTGCATTCGGGCAGCCCATTGCCGGAGTTTTTTACCGCCGATAAGCTGGGGGATTATGAAAGGAAGTTTGATGATTACAGCACGGTGACCGACATAAAGACCAAAGTGCTCTTTTTGTCAAGCAATCCCAAAGGCTACAACATCGATAAGATGCTCTCGTTTTTATCGGAGGAAAAAAGCGTTTATTTGATATATATAGTGGCCATAGATGAGAATAAGAAGATATCCACAAGGCTTTGCTCAATGTATAACCGGCAGATACTGGATGGTACCAGGATCATCAGGCATTGGGCAGGACGTAATTCAAGGGGTGTAACTCAATATGACGGCACTGCCCTTGAAGACGCTGTATTCAACTTTGACAGTAGTATTGATATTGCCGCGGCAAAAAGCTTTATTGAACGTTGTATAAATGGGTAGTCAGCAAAAAGTAACGTATGCCTCAACGAAATAGAGGCATACGTTATTTGATCTATTCAGCGAATGAACGCAAAAGTATGGGTCGTGACCCCCATGTATACTCATGAAGCTGAGACGATTGAGGTCACATCTTTACTGTTATTTTATGTTTTCCATGATCCACGCACAGTCCTCAGCCAGGCACTTGTCATGCTCATCATAGAAGCCCTCGCGCTCAACGATCCAGAAAGCTTCAAAGTCCTGTTCATCCAGGGCTGCCTTGATTTCTTTCCAGTCAAGGTTTGATTCAGGGGCTCCCATTTTGCACTGGACATTGAAGCGGCTGCCCCCGCCAGGCCTCTTTGTGAAGTTTTCAAGGATCTTCTGCCTCTCTTCGAGGGGCAGTGATTTAGCATTGGCGAAAACCGAGCCCATATTGTTGCGGGGCGCGTGGCGGGATGCAGGTTTTTCGCCCGGACCCATGACCTTGCTGTTTTCCTTTACGTGGATCGAGATGATGCGGTTTTTGTACTTGCGGATAAAGTAGGGAGGATACATTCCGCCATACATAGCCCAGCCGCAATCCAATTGGGAATAGCACTTTGAGCTGTTGTCAAGCAAATGCTCAAGGAGGGTTTTCCCTTCATCGAAATAGAACTCACGTTCGTGATTGTGATATCCGATCTTTATACCGTAGGGCTCTGCCATTTCTGCCATCTCATCCAGCAGATGGGCGACTTCGATAGCTTCGGACTTGCTGCAGAAAGGTGTGCCGGCCCATATCACTGCCTTGCCGCCGATAGCCGCCATTTTTTTGACAACTTCCTCTGTGGGCTCGGCATGGATCGATGTCACCTCAAGGCCTGTCTCATCCAGCCATTTTCTGATGTCTTCGACATCGTTTTCCAGGTCCACCGGAAGCAGCTCTACCTGTGAGTATCCAAGTTCCCTGATCTTCCTGAACTTCTCCGGCAGTGTCGGTCCAAGTCCGAGATAACTTGCCAATCCCCCGAATGAGTATGTACCGATTCCAACTTTCATACTGTTACTCCTCTTTTTTATTATTTTGCTGATAGATTTATTTTAGCACTTTGTTGCATAAGCGTAAACCTTTTTTGGCTCGGAACAGACCAGTCAAATGCAACTGACAGCCAATAGCAAAAAAGCAGTTTGGATTATCCGGTAAATCCAGTTTTTTAACGAGAGTCGCCATCAAATGCGTGAACCTCTGATTGCGCGAACCTACTATAATTGCAGAAATGAGCATCCGTTGCAGAATATGAGCATCCGTATTTCAAGTGATCTTGCAAACTCTCTGCCGGCAGGTCTAAGCAAAAAGAATCATATGAAATATCCCATTAATGTGTTATTATTTTAGAGTAACTGGTGTATAGCCGAAAATTAAAAAGTGCGAAGGAAATATAAAGAGTGCATAAAGGATTGATGAAAGTTGACAGGTATAAACCGTAACATTATAATTGACTGCTTGAAAGAAAGACTGGAGCCGCTGCATTTTGTCTATGCCATGTGGCTTGAAGGCGCAGATGCGGTCTGTGCGGTCGACGAATACTCTGATATCGATATTTGGGTGGACTTTGAGGACGCCTACGAAGAAGAGGCATATCAGGCGGTCGAAAGCGCCCTGTCAGAGATCTCAGCGATCGACTATAAGTATGTGGTAAAACACAGCCATCCGAAGATCCGCCAGCGGATCTATCATCTGAAAGGTTCTTCGGAGTACCTGATGATCGACTTTTGCTGGCAGCTCCACAGCCGCCCGTCAGGCGAGAGCGAGTTCGTAAAGAGCGATATGATAGAAAGGGTAAAGGTTTTGTTTGACAAGGCGAATGTTTTGAGATTTGTCGAACCGGACCCTTCCAAGTATGAGGGATGGAGCGCTGAACGGCTGGAAGAGTGCAAATACCGATACAGCCAGCTTTCAAGAGTCAGGAAATATGTTCTCAGAGGACATTACCTGGAAGCTTATGCATATTATAACCGTTATGTCCTGGAGCCTCTTGTTGATATGTTGAGGTTGATATACACTCCTGCACATGCGGATCATTATCTGATACACATATCGCAACACATTCCAAAAGAGGAAATCAATAAACTTGAATACTTTGCTCAGATAGCTTCATTGGATGATATTTCCGAAAGGATCTCCCTTGCCGAAAAATGGTTCAATGAGTTGCTTGGAAAGTTATAACTCAAGCTCTTTGACCCATGACGCCAAAGAATCCTTCGATTTTTGAGATCAGTGCGCCCTCCGGATGCATTTTCAGCTTGGAGGGACGGACCGGAATTTATTCAACAGTTTCGAATTTTATCCTATGTTAACAGGGGATCATCATGTGATAATGATATCCCCTGTTCCAGTATAACTTTTCTAAACCAGATCACGAATCAGCTTATCGATATCTCCGTATAGGAAATCTATGGGAGGTATTTCGATCATCGTATAGCAGCCGGGTTTTTGCTTTGTGACAGCCCTGGCTGAGGACACCAAAACCTGTCCGGTCAGAGCAGGGTTGTTTATGCTCATGCTGAATTCTATCCGTTGATTGTGCGTAGTACCCGAAACGCCTTTTCTTATTAGATTGACGCCATGCCCGACATCCTTCAGAAGATCGATATCGTCTACACGGATGACTCTGGTTTCGTCATGCACAAAATAGTCGTCGTTGAGGATAAGTTCTGAAACTTTTTCAAAGTCGGCTCCCTGATCCAACTCAACATACACCATGCGCCTGTGTACTCCTGAACCGGTCGGAATAGTCATGGACAGGGCATCCCTGACACCGGGTATGGCTTTGACCGCAACGGTATGTCCCATGCTCATTCCCGGCCCAAAATTCGTATATGTGATGCCCCTCGGGACCATTGCCAGCAATAACGCTCTGACTACGGAGTCCGTACCCGGATCCCAACCTGCTGCTATGATAGCGGCACAGTTATTCTCTTTTGCGACTTTGTCCAGCTTTGTCCTGACATCTGCAATGTTTGAATGTATGTCATAACTGTCGACGGTACTGATCCCTTTTGATAGTAAGGAAGCGGCAATTTCGGGTACTGCACGGCTTGGTGAGCAAAGGATTGCGACATCGACATCTGTAAGCTCCGATATGTTTTTGAGTACCGGGACGTCAATGTCTAACTGCTTGCTTGACACGATATATTCCAAAGATATGTCTTCACTGGCCGAAATTGCTTCATATACCGATTTGCCAATATTTCCGTAGCCAACGATCGCTGCACGAATCATATATACGATTTCCTCCAATTGGTACAAGATATGCATTATTATACAATAACGCAACCATCATTGTCCACATTACTTATGACCATATACACAGATGCGCTAATCAGCCGAACCCTTAAACTTTATATTAATTGCAATGATTTGCTGGCATTTAGGTCCAATGATATGCTGCGTCAAACCTCGTATAGCCAAATATAAAGAAACGGGGAACACAATAATTTAAAGTGCAAAAGTTGAAGCAAGATGTTAAAATAATGATCACAAATATTGAGATAACTGCTGTTATATGCTCGCAGAATCCGAAATTACGGGAGTGTTTATATGTATCGCCTGGTATCCAAGCTCATCGTTTACAAAAATATACGCAATGAGAGCATATTGCTTCGCCTTTCCGAGATCTTCAGAAAGTTTGAAAGCGGAAATTATGCAAAGGATGACCTTATAAACGAGATATATGCCGTTATCCATCAGTTGCTGGACGTTGCGACGACATATGGCTTTGACAGGAACCTGTGGCACTGTTATCTTGCGTATATTTTGGCTATGACCGAAAATCCGTTTACTTTGGTTTCAGAGAGAGTAGGGAAGGTCGATGGCTCAGTCAACTATTTCGTGAGGAATGACCTTGCCGTGTTCAAAAGGCTGTTTGACTTCGATTTTCGGCCTGTCGAGAGCGGACTTGAAATAGACTGTTTCTCTGCTGTCTCTGACTACAAGGCAATAGATAAAAATGAGTATATCTGCAATAAGAGCGTAAGCGAAAAGATCCGGTCGCTAAGCGAGAGCATCGAAAAGGCAAACTCCGATGATGCCGTGTATGAAGCCGTGACAGACTTCTATAAAAGATATGGGGTTGGAAGCATCGGACTGAACAAAGCATTTCGCGTGGCCCCTGATAACAGTGACGGGATTCTGGAACCAATTACGTCGATCGGTAATATGACATTAAACGATCTGGTCGGATACGAGCAGCAAAAGCAGCTGCTGGTACGCAACACCGAAGCCTTTTTGGCAGGTCGCAAGGCAAACAATGTCCTGTTATATGGTGATGCCGGAACAGGTAAGTCAACAAGCATAAAAGCCCTGTTGAATCAGTTTTATGATCAGGGTCTGCGAATGATAGAGGTCTATAAACATCATTTCCGATATCTCAGTAAAATCATAGACACGATAAAGAACAGGAATTATCGCTTTATCATATTTATGGATGACCTGTCCTTCGAGGAATTTGAGACGGACTATAAGTACCTGAAAGCAGTGATAGAGGGCGGACTGGAGACAAGACCGGAGAATGTCCTAATATATGCGACTTCAAACAGGAGGCATATAATCCGTGAGACCTGGGGAGACCGGTCGGATATTACCGATGATGACTTGCACCGGTCAGACACCATGCAGGAAAAACTCTCACTGGCGGACCGGTTTGGACTGATGATCGGCTACTTCAGGCCGTCAAGGAGTGAATATCACGAAATAGTAAAGGCGCTTGCCAAATCGCATCCAGAAATCAAAATGCCGGAAGAAGAGTTGCTGGTCGAAGCAAACAGGTGGGAAATGCGTCACGGCGGCTTATCCGGCCGTACAGCACAGCAATTTATAAATTACCTTGCCGGTACGGGCACAGGCACTGTTTGACGACCGTAAGCCGGCTCACTCGAGTATGCAGACATGGCGGCGATCTTTCCGGAGTTGACTTCGAACTAGCAGATGGGGGACGGCTTTTCTTAACTGGTTCCGACTCTCGCCGGAAACAGGTAAGAAGAACCGTCCCCCGTCTGTAGGAGGAAATTATGCAGATCTACAATGCCTGGCGATTGACGCTGATTAGCTTTTTGTGCTCAGGGCATATTCAACCTTGAGCTTCCTGTCTGTACTCTTTATCAGATATACTATGACAGAAACAATGCAGGCTATCGTGACCAGACCGGGAAGGAAACCGGAACCAAACGCACCGGTCGTGATCAGGGTGCCGATCTGGTATACGAAATATGCTACGCTGTAACCGGTTGCCAGTTGGAGACAGATGCCGCCGATCAGCCATTTCTTGTCCTTGATTTCGGAGTTCATTGCACCTATCGCCGCAAAGCAGGGCGGCGTGAACAGGTTGAACATCAGGCACGCGAGTGCTGCTGCTTTTGTAAGACCAAGAATGGCGGCAACCTCACCCGAACCGCCTATCAGTGCAAGTTCTTCGGAGTCAATAAAGTTGGTGATGCCATAGGAAACGGCTATGGTACCGACTACGTTTTCCTTAGCGATAAAGCCTGAAACCGAAGCGGCTGCCATTTGCCATACACCGAATCCGAGTGGGATCAGCAGATATGCGATGGGAGAAGCTATGGATGCCAGGATGGACGTGCTCTCCATCCCTTCCTCTACCACCCGGAAGTTCCAGTCGAAGGACTGCATGATTTGCACGACGGTGTTGCACAAAAGGATAATGGTACCTGCCCTTACGATGTATGCCCAGCCGCGGGAGCACATGGAAATGAACGCACGTTTCAGAGATGGGATCTTATAATCAGGCAGCTCAATTATAAAATACGATTTGCGGTTTTTATAACCTGCGATCTTATTGACGAGCAGGGCACCGAAGAAGATCAGGATGATGCCGGTAAAGTACATGAGTGTACCGACCCAGCTTGCATCCCCGAAGAATACACCTGCGAACAATGCGATGACCGGGAGCTTGGCACCGCAGGGCATGAACGGAGTCAGCATCGCGGTGGCTCTGCGTTCGCGCTCGTTGCGGATGGTGCGGCTTGCCATGATGCCGGGGATCGCGCAGCCTGTGCCGATGATAAACGGGATGACAGACTTTCCGGAAAGCCCGACTTTCTTGAATATGGGGTCAAGGACGACGGAAACTCTCGCCATGTAGCCGCAATCTTCGAGAAGAAAGATCAGGAAATACATAACCATGACAAGGGGCAGGAAACCGACGACGGCTCCTACACCGCCAATAATACCGTCAACAAGCAGGGACTGAAGCAGGGGATTTGCGTTTTCAACCAGACCTGCGACCCAACCCTGGAACGTCTCGATCCATGAAACCAGAATGTCTGCCAGCAACGGACCCAGAGAAGACTGGGAGATGTCAAATACCAGGAACATGACCACTGCAAAGATAGGTATGCCAAGCCACCTGTTGGTCAGTATGGCGTCGATCTTATCTCCGACGTTCCTTTCCCTGGAGAGGACCTTGCGGGTCTCAACTTTGGCTACGATCGCATTCACAAATTCAAAACGCCTGCGATCAGCCGCTTCCACGGCCTGCTTGTCGGTCAGATCCACATCACCCTGACGATAAGGTGGGGTCTGTACCTTCCCGGCAAGCCCGACTGCAGCTTTGACCACATCTTCTAGTCCTTTTGCGGAAGTGGAGACTGTCTCGACCACGGGGCACCCCAGTTTTTCGGAAAGCAGAGACACATCGATCTTTGTTCCCTTCTTTTCGTTGATGTCGGTCTTATTCAAAGCGACAACAACAGGAACGCCCAGTTCCAGCAGCTGCGTCGTGAAAAACAGGCTGCGGCTGAGGTTTGTGGCATCCACGATGTTTATGATGACATCCGGACGTTCGTTTTTTATATAAGTACTGGTAATGCTTTCCTCGGAAGTGAATGGCGACATGGAGTATGCACCGGGGAGGTCGACCGCTATCAGCTGCTCCGGACCGTCATAGAACGCCTTCCTTATCGGGTGTTCTTTTTTGTCTATAGTGACGCCTGCCCAGTTGCCCACTTTCTCGTTGCGGCCTGTCAGGGCGTTATACATGGTAGTTTTGCCCGAGTTCGGATTGCCAGCCAAAGCTATTCTCATGGTTTGAAATATCCTCCTTATCCCTTGGATCCGTTTAAGATAATATGTCAATGACATGTCATGCATAGTTAGAATATTCTAACTTATGGGTATAAACAATCAGCGGACAAGATTTGCATTGCGCGTACTCAGATGATTATCGCTTCTGCCAACTGATTATCGATGTTATATCTGCCGTCCTTGATGGAGACCACACAGCCGCCTTTCAGATGGGAGATGACTGTTATCGGCTCGCCGCTGTAGCAGCCGAGGGAAAAAAGGAAGGCCTTCAACTCCTCGTCATCAGTTTCTATCCGCTGAATTATATATTCCTTGCCTACTATTGCAGATTTCAAATTCACTTGATTCACCCGTTTCAGCATTTTGCGCTCCCGATCGGCAAACAGGAAGAGATCGGCGATCGCCAACCTCGGACGCAATCAATAGTTAGACACTTCTAACTATTTGTATGATATCTCTTTCTCCCGGCTTTGTCAAGTGGATGATGTATTTTTTTACATATGAACTGTGTCACGAAGGTCAAGTACAAGCCGAAAAGTCACACCATCGTCCTTGGTGCAGGATGGAAAGAACAGGTTGCATTGTTCTGCACGGAAGATAATTAGCGCTGGTCGAGGGCGAAGTCATGGTCCGTTCAAGCCGTTTGGCAGAAAAACGATGAAGTCGACATCCGGTGAGACGGCGAGTGAGTCCGCGAGCGTACTTTTGGCATCGGCGTCCGGCCAGAGCGACAAACATGGCAGAAATCAAAACTCTTGGAGGCAATGAAGCTTCCAAGAGTTTTTATAATCTATTCAAATTTAAGGGTTTCCTTACATCGTTACCTCAGACAGATCGGAATTGAAAAAACTACAGCTCGACACTAAACATATAAGCGGTGCTGTAATTATCATAACCATCAAGGAACACTTCCGCTGTCCAGTATTTGTCCGGATAAGGAATGTTCACATCCTGACCAAGTATTATGTTTCGAGTGATATCATACATGGCGTCGATATCATACCCTTCGCTTTTATGTATTGCTTCCGCATCACCCGAAAAAACAGCATATGCAAACTGTGAAATGTATGGCGGTCCTGCGACAAGACCGTTTTCGGCTCTTTGCGGTGTGAAATCAAAGAAAGCAAACCCTTCGGGAACGGGAGTATCAGCCCTCATAAAACGTCCCCGGAACCTGTGCGGTCGTTCAACATCCACTCCTCTGCCATAGTGGTGTTGAAATATCACATCATAGTCAAAGCCTGATTTATGATCGGTCATGGTATCGAGGACGCTGAAAAGTTTCTTATGGTCATCGACTGTATACGGATCGTCACCTTCACAGGTTTCCTTCCCGATGAACCGCATGGCGGGCATTTTCACATATTCGAATTTCTCAACCTTAATGTCTTTCTGCTGCTTTTCAGCAAAATCGGGCATGAAAAGTGTCCATTGCACTCTTGCGTCGCATTCCTTCAGCGCATTGACGTAACCGAAAACTTCAACGCTGTCTGCTCCTGAAGGACCAGTTTTACCTCCCGCGATTTTCTCTCGCAAATTGCGGTCACGCATTGCGGAGAAATCCGCAAACATCTTTGATATCACATCCTTAAGATCATGGTAGTTGGTTTTGCCGGACAACTCATCATCAAACCTGTCTAACGCATTGAATACAGCTTTATTGACGACTCCTGATGACTCAATATCTTTCAAATACGCCCGGAGCTGCGCGTTCTGGCTCCTGAACCGTGCGAGGACACCCTGCATCAGGATCTGCTCATTCTCCGCCAGCTTATCGTCCGTCCATTCGGAATCGTCAAGGATCCATTCGGTCAAAGCGTCAAAAACGTTAGGATTATGATTTCTCGCCTCAACAGCCCATTTTACTATCCTTTTATATCTTTCAGATTCAGAGAGCAACTCGTCTTCCTGATTCTTGATATCGCTCCAATAAAACCCGTCAATGAATGAGCGGGACATTTCAAAACCTCCCTGTACGGTTACTTTTATTGTCAGAGGATGGAACATCCTGATTTTGTCAGGCTGCACCTTTGAAGGAGGGAAACCATGAAACCGCGTAAACGCTTTCGAGAAGCTTTCCTGGGTATCGTACTGATAATGCATTGCGACATCGATTATTTTGCTTCCAGGTTTCATCAGATCAAGCGCTGCCAGGGTCAACCTACGGTTCCTGATGTACTCGCCCACAGTCATACCGAATACCAGATGAAAAAGCAGTTGGAAATGAGAGCCTGATGTGTAAGCCTGTTTTGAAATTTCGTCTATGCTTATCCTGTCGGTCAAATGGTCTTCAATGTATTGAATGCTTTTCGATAAGCTTTGTATCCAGTTCATACCATCCCCCCTTAATCAGTAATATACATTATTTGCATTCAAAAGTCATGTTTTATAATACGATGTTTTGTCTGGGACACTATTTATATCTTATTAAATAAATAATGCCGATTTTGCACATTATTGAGCAGACAGTCTGTATCTGGTAATTTAATCATAAAAAAGCACTCTAACTAAATCAAGAAACTCCTGGAGGCAATGTAGCTTCCAGGAGTTCTAAATTCTTTATTATAGAAAACGAATCCATTCAAAATCATGCCTTTATACGCCAAAAAGTCCTCAAAATGAGGACTTTTTGGACAAATTGTGGTGGAGGCGGCGGGAGTCGAACCCGCGTCCGAAAACACGTCCTCGCGACTTTCTCCGGGTGCAGCCGGTAATTTACATTCCCTCATCCGAGCGCCTGCCGGCAGGCTCAAGGATTCGGTAGCTTCATGAATACATGTCTGCGCGCAAAGCTTAGCGCAGTCACGTTCACCACTAAGTCACGCCCAGGCCCGGCTCGTGGTCCTTCCGGGGTGGACGGCCGCCTTTAATTAGGCAGCGTAAGCAAGATTATCGTTGTTGCTTAATTTATAAGGTTGCCCTATTAACGTGGTGGGCACCACGACCCGCTTGTCGCGCCTCAGCATCCCCGTCGAAGCCGGTACGCCCCCATGGGAATGCGCACTGAAGGTGCGCGGTGCATATTATTATATGCTTTTCTTGCTTATGACATAAACATTCTAACAGAAACGATGTTACTCGGCAATAGTAATTGGTTCCGGATATTCCAATCCGAATGTTTCCACTGTGATCGTTTTGATGCGCTGCGGCACGAGGGGTTTGTCATATTGGTCAGTCTCGACCGATACGATTTCGTCCACAACATCCATGCCTTCGATCACTTTTCCGAAAGCTGCGTAATCTCCGTCAAGATGTTCTGCGTCATCAACCATTATGAAGAATTGGCATCCCGCGGTATTATATGCAGCTTTTGGATTATACGGATTTCCTTTGCGAGCCATGGAGATGACTCCACGTTCATGCAGGATATCGTTTTCGGTATGACCGTTATTTGCGAATTCGCCTTCGATAGTATAACCTGGGCCTCCCATCCCATTGCCCAGGGGATCTCCGCCCTGGATCATGAATCCGGGTATGACCCTGTGGAAGGTCAAGCCGTCATAAAAACCGCTGTTAGCAAGATTGATAAAGTTGTTTACGGTATTTTCCGCTTTGTCGGGATAGAGTTCAATGACTATCTTCCCGCCGTTTTCCATTTCGATGGTAGCTATCGGGTTTTTCATCCGGGATTCCTCCTCGCCGTTGTCGGAAGTTTCTGGTTGGACTGTTGTTGTGCCGGGTGCTATGATTATGGAAGTAGGACCGTCTGCGCCACCGATCATTCCGACGGACGGTGAGGCCGATCTGCATGAGGAAAGAATGAGAAATACGACAAACAACAGTAAAATCATTGATGATTTTCTGATCCTAACTGACATAGGACGGTATCTCCTTAACGGTTGCGTTCTTTCAGGGCTTTGTCGATCTCCCTTGCGGCGTCACGGTTTCTTTCCGAATCACGTTTGTCGTACAGCTTCTTACCTTTTACAAGAGCTATCTCCACTTTGACATACGGACCCTTTAAGTAGACCGACAGGGGGACCAGTGCGAATCCGTCCTGCTGAACGCGGCCTGCAAGTCTCATGATCTCACGCTTGTGCATCAGGAGCTTGCGGACACGCATGGGATCGCGGTTGAATATGTTCCCTTTTTCATAGGGACTGATATGCATGCCCCTTACAAACAGCTCACCGTCTTTGACTATGCAGTATGAATCCTTGAGGTTGACAGCGCCCTGGCGGATCGATTTGACCTCGGTTCCGAAAAGCTCAATGCCGGCCTCAAAGCGTTCGGTGATATAATAGTCGTGGAAAGCCTTACGGTTCGTTGCCACGGTTTTTGTTCCGCTTCCGGCCATTTTCGCTTCTCCTTTCATGAATATATGGTAACCGTTCAAATCGGATATAAATCAAACGGCCATCTGTTTTGGCAGTGAAAGCCGCCCGATCTCAACGAATTTCCCGCAGGACTGCCGGATATTACATATTACATGACTCTTTCCCGTATGTCAAGCATTGGAATTTTACAATTATTTTACAATATTTCGCAGTATACGAACATACCTCTGACTTGAAACGACGAGCGGGTAGTCGATCACCAGCACATCATCGATCGAGTGTTCACCTACAAACCTGGGCAGATCAAAGTCAGGCGTGCCTTCTCCTGAGTATTTGCGCGGGTCTACAACGTAGATTTCTTCATAGTGGTTCACAAGGAAGGGTACGAATGCATTTCCGTAAGACTCTTTTACCACGATTATCTTCCTGCCGTTGCCCACATCGGTCTTGATCCGCATGAGGGGGGTGTCGCCGCTGATAAATGCCAGGTACTTGTTTTTGTTGGTGACTTTGCTTGATATGACATAGCCATTGTATGCCGTACTCTCGTCCATCCTGCCATCTTTATAGATCCTTGACGAAAATTCGCGTATGGGACGATAAAAATGCAAAGTGTCGGGATTGGCTTTCAATACGGATGACTGCGGATAGTTGGATGTAAAAGTATACATGCTTCCGACAAAACCTTCGATAGAGCCCGTTTCGAACTGATCCAGCGTATATGGTTCCAGATCAAGAGACTGGCAAAATGCCACATAAGCATAATAAGCGCCAAGCTGTGTCCAGTGATGGTCCGTTCGGAAGAAAATGTATTCGTCTATGTGCTTGCGGATCTCGGAGTAGGCATCCACTTTTATGATCGAATCATCCATCAGGGAATAAGTCTGTTCGATCATGTCTTTTTGCGAGTGTTTTCCGGTATGGAACTCCTCGGGGGAATAAAACTCTCCGCCGTTTGGGGTAATAAGGCAGATGACTCTCGAATCAGGCATCTTTTCTTTATAAAGGTTCAATGTTTCGGCATACTTTGCCATGATTTCGGGAACTGCTACAGCGATTTCCATTGCGCGGTCGCCGACAATGATTATGCTGCCGGTCCTTAAGTCGGCTTTATCGGGTGCTTCAAGTTCGGGCAATGGTTCAGGTTCTTCAGTTGGATCAGGTTTAACCCCCGTCTCCGGATCCGAATCCTCACCGCTGTTTGAGGGTGTAGGCAATGTCTGATCTTCAGTTGGCTCCTGGCCTGTTATGTCATCGCCCGGATCGTTCGTACCACCGCTCTCCGAAGGGCCCGTACTATCTAAGCCTGTATCGGAGTCGGGTCGTGCAGCTTCTCCGCCCAGCGCTATGTCGTTGTCCTGTGGGATAAGAAGGGTCACGCCGTCCCCGGAAGAAGGAAGAGTAAAGTAATAAAGGCGGTTCAGTTCGGTGTTTGCACCCATCAGGCTGTCCCTAAAGGGGAACGTGTCAGTGTAGTACTCCTCAAATGTCATTGTATAATCGCCGAAGAAGAGCTCCTCGACCGAAAACACGGGTTTCTTTTTCAGCATCCGGTTTTCCCTAAGGGATATCGTGGCGTCGGTATCAAATACACTTATTGCGCCAATGACGATCAAAGGTATTAGAAACAGAGTTATTATAATAATGTATCTGCTTTTTTTGCCGCTGCCAAAATCATTCTTCGAGTTATTACATTCATTATCGACATATACATTATTTAAACTATTATTAGATTCCATCTTGGATCCCTCCGGAAGGCGGTATTCTTTTAGAAGCGGAAATAGATGAAAGGATTATGTGTTGAACCCACCAGTGATACAGTGCATAATGCCAGCAAAGCAGTATTGGTGACCGCAAGCGAGGCAAAGGATATCGCACCCTTCAGCCCCCTCATTTCAGCATTCCGCAATACAGCCTTTCCGATTTTTGCAGGTATCGTGCTTGACCCGATGATACATAGTGCCAGCAGCAAAATGTTGTTAGTTAGCTGTAGCCGGGATTCGGTATCGATCAAGGGTATACCGCCAGCTCCGAAGAGGTTCGCAAACATTTGGCCCACGTCCGCAAGGTCGGTAAAGTAGAACAGGACCCATCCGAACAAGACTATAAGGAAAGTGGTCGCTGTGCTTACTATGCCGGGAAGCTTTTTCAGCAAACTGCCGTATACATATTTCTCAAGCGCAAGGAACACAAAGAAATAAAGTCCCCAAAGCACGAAGTTCCAGCTTGCCCCGTGCCACAGACCGGTCAGAGCCCAGACTATCAGCATGTTGCGGAGCTGGTATCTGCGGTTGCCCCCCAGGGGTATATAAACGTAGTCGCGGAAAAAGGAGCCGAGAGATATATGCCAGCGCCGCCAGAACTCCGTAATGGATTTGGACATGTATGGATGGTCAAAGTTTTCGGAATAAGTGAAGCCGAACATATACCCAAGCCCTATAGCCATGTCTGAGTAGCCTGAAAAGTCGAAATATATATGGAACGCATACATGATCATACCTAACCATGACTGCAATACCGTCAACTCAGAGAGGGCACCGGACTGCTCGAACAGCTTTGACACAACAGCACTTGAGTAGTTTGAAAGCAACACTTTCTTTCCAAGTCCAATCAGGAACCTTGTTACGCCGTAAGCAAAACCTTTGAGAGTGGTTTGCCTGTTGCTGAGCTGCGCTTCGATTTCCGAGTAACGAAGTATCGGTCCGGCTACCAGCTGGGGAAACAGTGACACGAATAAAAGGAAGTCGGCAAAAGATTTTTGGACCTTGGCTTCCCCTTTATAAACATCTATCGAATAAGACATCGTCTGGAATGTATAAAAGGAAATGCCGATCGGTAAAGTGAGTCCGGTATAGGGGATAGATGTGCCCAGCAGCGCGTTCAGGTTTTCAATGATGAAGTTTCCGTATTTGAAGCTCCCTAGCAACGAGAGGTTGATCACGACCGAACAGATAAAGGATGCCTTTGCCTGCCATCTTCCGCGGTATTTCCCGATTATTCGGCCGTTTGTGTAGTCGACGCATGCGCTGATGAACAGGAGGACCACCCACAGCGGCTCGCCCCAGGCGTAGAAGATAATAGAGGCGATAGTGAGCACTATATTCTTTAGCCTCAGCCCCGGAGCTATATAATATATAATGAGTGTGGCCGGCAGGAAAATATAAAGAAAGAAGAGGCTGGAGAAAACCATAGCTGAACATCCTTTTTTTTATATATTATTGTAATTCCCAGATGCCATAGGAAATTATATCAGACAGGATCAGACAATACAACCGCTTGATGCCGGCGGAG
>Ga0134092_1000933_pt1 | contig 27468 bp, 29 predicted proteins | sample 3_6taG_FD_94454 | JGI IMG/M metagenome (GOLD analysis project Ga0134092, IMG submission 94454) | Switchgrass degrading microbial communities from high solid loading bioreactors in New Hampshire, USA - 3_6_20_6_A3 metaG | ecosystem: Engineered > Bioreactor > Semi-continuous > Anaerobic >... | reverse complement strand
AGTACGTATAAGGAGTAATAGGGAAAAGTATTCTTCAAAGGTAAAACCACAACTGCTTGAGAAGGTGGAACTGTTATATAACGATATTTTTAGACGCAGAGATGTAAAGTGTTGGCAAGATTTATTGAATAATGAACTTACTATAGATGAATATCACTACTTGGCTGAAAATGCGTGGAATTTTTTTAATAACAACTGCAGTTTGCCCTATGAAGTATGGAAGTTTATAGACTCGGAATTCTCAATTTCTGAAGATCCGAGGTTCAGATGGACAAAATTGATTGAGTTTGATTTCGGATTACCTTTTGATTGCTTTGATCCGAATCTTGATATTGACTATTCCACCTATGCAAAATATAGGTTTAATGCCCTTGAATCATTTTTGGGCGGTGATTATCAAGAGACTGTTAAATTTGCCTTGGATGCTGAAAAGATTTACAATGGAGATTATTTTATTTACAAAATAAAAGGTATTTCTCTATATTTTTTGCGCAATTACGATCAAGCGATTGAATCACTGTCAAAGGCACTGTCTTTAAACGACAATGATTTGGAACTTTTACTGTATCGGGGCAATGCCTATTTAAATTGCAGCCAGTATAAAAAGGCTTCAGCAGACTTCAAGACAGTTCTAAAAAAAGATGCTGATAATCTTGAAGCCTTAAAAGGCATGATTATGTGTCTATGTGGCAGGAAAAAGTATTTTACAGTTAGCAAGTATTTTCGTAATTTTATTCAAAAGTGTCCTATAGCGGATATAAAAATCAATATGCTATTCGAAGAGTCTAAAAAAGAAAGATTTAAAGGGAGAATAGCTCTTAAAAAGGTAAAATATATTTTATCAGAAGAACATTCAATACAATATACAGCATTGAGATTTATTCTTTATTTTTTTATTTTGCCTATTATAGTTTTCGGAATGTTGTTATTGCCTTTTGGGGCTATTATTATATGGATAATGATAATGTTCATTGTGATAAAAGCATTATTGAAAATAACTGAATAAATACAGCAGGATAATTGAAAAGTTTTAATAATATTAGTATTTTCAGGTAAACACGGAGGATATAATGGTAGATAAAAATATAAAGCAATTGTGGAAAATTTCATTGAGTATGACTTCTTTTTGGGGAGCTGAAAAGGATTTTGAGATAATTGAAAAATATAATCCTTTTTGGAGGAATGTGAAAAGAGGAAAATTGCAAATAACAGAGGAAATACTTTGTGGAATACCTGAATCAAGCAGTGACTTTTTTAAGAAGCAGCGGCATTCCAGAATAAAGACGTTCCTTCAGGATGTATTTAATATATGTGATGAATATAGTTTTAGAAATTGTCTAATTTACTTTTTTAACGGCACTACTATTAATAGATCTTTTGAAGAAAAAAGGAATACCATAGCAGTACTTCCCGATAAAGAAAGGAGAGCTCTTATAAATTCCTTAGAGCATAAGAATAATGAAGAATACATTAGGTTGTCAATAATTAATCAATATTATAAATTGCTGCCTAAAGCCGGAATTCTTGCATACGATATAAGTAATTGTGTAAGCATTTGCCGTTTGGGAATGTATATGGGATATTTGAAGGAAGCTGAGCTGGCAAGCTATTTGGATCCTTTAGCAGTAAAGGCACAGGAGAACTATTCAAGTTTTGAGGAATTCGGCCTTGCCAGTGTGGTTGGATTATTATATTCAATGGATAGACTTGATGATAAGGTATGTAATTACTGTATGGAGAAACTGAAATTAGCACTTAATCACCCGCAAAGTTATTGGAAAAAAATCGACTGGAACTTAAACCTTTCTTCCGAGTAGCCTCTGAATATATTTAAAAGTCAAAAAACATTAAAAAAAATTTCTTTCTAAGCAAATTACGGGAAGTATAAAATTTCATCACATATATAATAGAATTATGAGCTGTATATCTGTTTGTAAAATACTGTAAATTTTATAATGTTTACGGTAAGTTATACTTGTGGTATTAATTTCTTAAAATGAGATTAGCAAAAAAGCAGTTCGAAAAGAATGGCGGAAATCAATGGATTTAGAAAGCTTAAATTGTGAAGGAGTTGGTACTATGAAATATACATTGGTTGAGAAAATTTTTAATGCTCACAGGGTTGATATGCCTTTTGAGGATACACATGTATTAAAGCTTGATGCAGTATTTTGCCATGAAATTACAACACCCATTGCAATAACAGACCTTCAGGCAAGAGGTATGGACAGGGTGTTTGACCCTAGCAAGATAAAAGCCGTAATAGACCACGTAACCCCGGCGAAGGACAGTAAAACTGCCGAACAGGGTAAAATATTACGTGATTGGGCAAGAAGACATGGAATAAAGGATTTCTTTGATATAGGAAGAAACGGAGTATGTCATGCTTTGTTCCCTGAAAAGGGCTTTGTAAGACCGGGATATACTGTTATAATGGGTGACTCCCATACCTGTACTCACGGAGCCTTCGGTGCTTTTGCGGCCGGAGTCGGTACCACAGACCTTGAAGTGGGGATTTTAAAAGGTGTTTGTGCCTTCCGTACACCAAAGACAATAAAGATTGTTCTGAATGGAAAACTCAAACCGGGAGTATTTGCAAAAGACGCTATATTGTATATCATAAAAGAATTGACGGTTAACGGTGCAACCAATAAGATAATTGAGTTTACCGGACCTATAGTGGATGAAATGAGCATGGAAGCCAGAATGACTTTGTGTAATATGGCTATTGAAGCCGGTGCTACCTGCGGAGTATGTTATCCCGATATGACCACCGTTGAATATCTCTGGGATTATATAAAAGATGAGTTTGAATCCAAAGAAGCAGCTTTAAAAGAATACTCAAAGTGGATTTCCGATGAAGGTGCCAACTATGAAAAGGTATATGAGTTTGATTTGTCCGATTTAGAGCCGATGGCTACTTTCGGCTACAAACCGGATCAGGTTAAACCGGTAAGAGAAATGGCCGGAACAAAAGTGGATCAGATATATATCGGAAGCTGTACAAATGGCCGTTTAGAAGACTTAAGAGTTGCAGCTCAAGTTTTGAAAGGCAAAAAAATCAGTGATAATGTCCGTGGAATTGTAAGCCCTGCAACACCTGCAGTTTACAGTCAGGCATTAAAAGAGGGAATCATTGAGATTTTCCAGGATGCCGGTTTCTGTGTTACAAATCCTACCTGCGGAGCTTGTCTTGGAATGAGCAACGGGGTATTGGCCAGCGGTGAATCCTGTGCTTCCACTACCAACAGAAACTTCAATGGACGTATGGGTAAGGGCGGTATGGTTTACCTAATGAGTCCTGCTACTGCTGCTGCCACTGCAATTGCAGGTGAAATTGTAAATTCCGATTTATTTAAAGGTTAAATCGGAAGGAAAAATTTAAGGGGATTATCAGGAGGGAAAGGAAAATGAAAACATTTGGCGGAAAAGTCCTATTTTTAGATAGAAGTGATATAAATACCGATGAAATAATTCCTGCAAAATATCTTACTGAAATAACCAAAGAGGCGTTAAAGCCTTATCTTTTGGAAGACTTGATACTGGATGGTTTTGATCCTAAAAAAGATATAGAGGGTAAATCGGTAATAATAACTCGTGAAAACTTTGGCTGCGGTTCTTCAAGAGAGCACGCTCCATGGGCTTTGGAAGTAAACAATATCAATATTGTAATTGCAGAGAATTTTGCAAGAATATTCAGGCAGAATATGTACAACTGCGGTATGTTGGCCATTGAGCTTCCGAAAGAAAAAATTGACTATTTGTTTAACACCTATTCTAAGAAGGATGCTACTTTAAACGTAGATTTGGACCGGGACAAAATCATTATTGAGGCAGAAGGTAAATCGGAAGAGATTGACTTTAAAATTGGAGATTTTGATAAAACGCTAGTTAAAGAAGGCGGTTGGGTAGGCTACGCCGATAAACATTATTAATATATAAGCTCATTAAAAACTCTCCAATGTAATTTTTAGAGCTTAATCAAAAAAGCATTCAGGTTAAAAACCTGGATGCTTTTTTGCCTATCCGGTAATTATGATTTGATTAAAGATGCTTCTTAAAAAGTTTTTAAGAGAAAATTCTATATTTCAAGTTTTTAGATAAAATTTTATACTTCGCTGAATTCCATGTCGATATTTTTTTTCTCAAGTTTTATTTCCAATCCCAAGCTGTCAACATACTTTATAAAATTCCTTAAAGTAGGAGAGTTACCTACCGTTTCAATACGGGAAACCATCTGCTGTGTTAATCCGGACTTCTTTGCTACATCTTTTTGAGAAAAGCCCATTTCGTTCCTTATTTTAACAAGTTGCTTAAGAATTTCATACTCAAGCTGTGCATAGGCATAAGCTTTTTTCAGTTCGGCATCGTTTTCCAGTCTTTGATTGATTTCTTCCTTAACATTAACTTTTTTAAATGGCATATACAAACACCTCACATTATATTCGTCAGATTAATTTCTTTCCGAGTATCTTTTCCAGTTCTTTAACTCTTTTTATCGCTTTATCCAGTTCAAATTTCTCAGCTTTATTTTTTTGTTTCTTACCCTTCTGCACGTTCGTTTTTGGGAAGACTGTCAATGTATTCAAGAATTAAGTCTTTACCTCCACTAGTTTCATAATGATGTATATTCATATTATTTCTCCTATCCGAATATGTTTATACACCATATTTGATGTATCTATAATTATATTTTACACCTTATTTGATGTGATTTCAATCAAATTAAAAGCAATTTTAAGATATTTTCATTAATATAAATTTTATAGCTCATTATATTTATAACCACTGAGGGCGAGAAGCAAAATGGCAGGCATATAAAGAGGCCAGATAAAACTGTAGGCAAGCTTATATACGAATTCGTCGGAATTGGTTAATATCGTAAATCCTACTAAAAAATCACTTATAAAGAAGCAAATCATTCCTATGCAAACCATAAGTGAATTCTTTTTTGGAAACAAGCCTAATAGGTAATTGGCCATTCCAACCCAAAGGGACATACTTAACGCTAAAGCGTATACCATAAATAAAACGTAAAACATAAAAGCTAATAATAATGGACTTAGTTCGAGAATGGGATAGAAAGCAAAAGTGAATATAAGAATATAAATAGCCAATATAGCTATGCCACAGCCTATAAGCTTAAGTTTTGATGTTTTATCTATAACAGTAAGTTTTTGCTTAAGTCCTTGGCCGTTTCTGAGAATGAGCAGTACCTGAGCTATAAAGAAAAATGCAATACCTTCAAAAAAATTGTGAAGTACAAAGGAAATTTCAGCACAGCATATAGCTATAAATGTAATCTTTAAAAGAACCGAGTCTTTTTTACTTAATCTGTCTTTGCCTGAAATAGCAACTATTACAGCTATCATAAAGACATCTAAGCGTTTGATTAAGGAGCTGGGATATGAGTCTTCTATAAGTCCGAATAAATGGGAGAAGTCTAAATACATATAAACAATTGCAACCAAAAATATAAGCATTATAAGAATTGATATAATGTATTTCTTAACTCTGCCCATATAAATGCTCTCCCTTTTAGCCTTCTTTGGCTTTAATATTTATTTGGCTTAATAAATATTGATGTTTATACTAAAATATGGCGAAATATTCTTTATAATACATACTTTTTAAGTTTTTTGCAATAAAATTCGAAAAAATGTTGCAAAAGGGTTTTTAGTTAAATATAATTGTCTATACTGTTTGGTTTGTAAACAGCAAAGTTTAATGACCTATTTGAAATACAGAAATGGAGTTAAAATAAATGAAGAGAAAAACGGGCTTGGATATAATCAGAACCTTTGCAATTTTGTTTGTGATAGGAGTACATTTTTTTTATCATACAGCCTTTTATAGGGTACCTATAATAGGAATAAATATGATAATACAAGCTGCACTAAAATGGCTTTTTACCATATGTGTACCTTTATTTATAATACTTACGGGATATTTGCAGACAGAAAAGAAAGCTGAAATCAGATATTTTAAGAAGTTGATACCCATTTTGGGGGTTTATCTGTTTTATTCAATACTGTCAATTATAATGAGGATGACATATCTCAATGAAGAAAGAAGCCTTTTATCGTGGATAAAAGCCATATTGGTTTTTGATGCCGACAAGTATTCTTGGTATATCAACATGTATATAGGGCTATTTCTTTTGACTCCTTTTTTAAACATGATACACAAAGGTCTTAATAATGCGAAAGACTATAGAGTATTTTTGCTTATTTTGCTATGTTTAACGGGATTTCCGGCTTTTTTTAATTCTTTAGCGGCTAAGACGTCGATATTTAAAGCATTGGTTTTTTCAGACTGGTGGACCATGATTTATCCTTTAACATATTATTTTATTGGGGCATATATAAAGAAGTATCCGGTAAAAATCAATAAAAAGATAGCTGCTCTGTCTCTGGGTTTGGTAATAGCACTAGAAACAGGGCTGACGGTGATTTTCTCATGGAATAAGACCTTTGTAAATGTGATTGGTGATTATGGTTCAATACTTATTGTGCTGGAGGCTGTATTGTTCTTTTTGATTTTTTATGATGTTGAAATTCAAAACGAACGCATAAGCAAAATGCTGAGTACTGTATCGATTTTGTCTCTTGACCTGTATCTATGTTCCTATATAAGTGACAAGCTGGTTTATGTTTTTTTGATGAAGAATATTTTTAAATCCCAGCAGCAGATAATGTTCTATTTTATTTTTGCCGTTACGGCTTCGTTTACCATAGCTTTTGTTATTGCTTTTTTAAGATATAAAGCTATAAGGCTTAAGCCTGTGCAAAACAGCAAAATTATAAGGAGCATATCCCAGTGATTATTTGGTAAATAGCTAAGTTGGTGTTTAAATATATTCGTGATAACCTTTGCGAAGGTGAAGAGTTTGAAATATACAGCTGTTGGGCACGAGAAGAATCAATTCATGATAACAAAGTATATAAAGTAATAGATTTAAAATCTTTTAATATCGGTGATGAATTTTCTTTATGGGATAAAGAATATATACTGATTAAAGGATAATAATTTTTAATTAAAAGCCGTTAATAAAAAAGAGATTGGATTCTTTGATAAAAACAAAGATTCAATCTCTTTTTATACTTTATGAAAATTACGGTGTTTTTCTGTCGTCTCCTATAAAGGAAAACTTTCCTTGATAAAATCAGAACTTTCCGCCGCCACCGCCGTGAGTTCTTCCGCTGCTGCTTTTATGGGTGGTGCTGTGGCCTCCACCGCCTCCACTTGGCGGTTGGGACTGAATTTTGGTCCTTGTTGTTGTCTCACGGAGATACATGTCGGTATTTTGAGTAAGGGTAAAGGAACCGGCTTCCTCATAAGTCCTGGTACTTGTAGTAACTTCACCTTTACTGTTACCGGTGATGACAAGCGTGGAGACTATCGATATAACTAAAGGAATAACATATACAGGCCACGATTTTAGCATGCGGGATACTTTTCCCCCGTAAGATGTGTCACTGTACTTTGCATATTTGATGACATCATCGATAAATGCGTTACAGGCATCGTAATAATAACCGTTGGAAAGATAGGATGTTATACCGTTTACCATACCGGAAATTCTGCTGTCTGTATAGATATCAATGGCTCTTGCATGAGTTGATATCCATACTTCCCTGTCCTGCATGTTGATTAGCATCAATAAGCCGGAATCTTTATCATCTACTCCGTAATCATTGTAGTCATAATAGTCATCGGCATATTTCATGGAACTTTTCCCGTTGGTATTGTCTGTAATGACAATAACAACATCAAGCTTGTATCTATCCTTAATTTTGTCAATTCTTGCTTGCAACTGTTGAATTTCATTATCGGTCAGATAACCTACATGGTCTACTACATTAACAGGGTTGGGAGTATAGGCTATGAACCCTGTAAAAAGAGAAAGCACTACGAAAACTAACATTATAAGACTAAATTTTCTATACAATTAGAGCACCCCCAAAAACGCATATTATCCATGTTACTACAAATACAATCAATGCAAATACAATCTGTCTTAAAGTACTGATGGGAGTGTCACCAACCACCTTGCCTGTTTGACCGTTTATAATGAAAACGTGATCTTTGCCCTTGTACTTGTTAATAAGAAGGTAGATGGGCAACATGGCATAGGATGCTTCTATATTGGAAAGATCTATATGCTTATCCCTGACACTAAAGGAAGAATAGCCCGTTACAGTGCTTCTGAGCCTGTCTTCCATATAGCTTTTAGCTCTCATTTGCATGGTTGTTTTGGCTTGTTCCGACTCAACATCGTATCTTTCGGCCATAAAACCGGACATATACTTCATGGAGAAATCTTTTATATCGGAGTAATCGAAAGGCTCCACCATTTGCATAAATCGGTCATCCAGCTTTTTTGAACCGTCAACGGGAATTCGCTTATACTTGGCCGTACCTTTACGAGTAACAAGGAAATATTTTGTATTGGTATACAAGTAATCTCCTTTACGCCATGTGGAGACACGAGTAGCTTCTCCGCTAATCATGCCATTGGCTTTACAATCAAACAGCCAGAAAGGTGCATATATACCAGTCACCTTGTCTATTTCTTCCTTTTGCTTGAACTCTTTCGGTGCAAATAGCTTTTTGGTTATCCAGTTTTTATATATTTCTTTAGCCTGATCCTTTGTTATATGGAACGGAATAACGCTTCTCGGTTTGAATTTTCCGGAAAATCTGGATTTAATAATTGTTGGACTTTTGCAGTACAAACAAAAGGTGGCAGAAGTTGTGGCATCGGCTATTAATTCTGCACCGCAGCTACTGCATTTGTATGAATCCAACTCTTGTATATCTTGATCGGAAGCCTCTTCCTTATGCACAGTGTCTACTTGCTCTAAATTAAATTCACTTCCGCAATAATGACATTTCCAGTTCTGAGTTGGCGGATTAAACTCCAAAGGAGCATTACAATTAGGACATTTATAACCTTTTACTGAACTCATTTATATTCTCCTCGTTTAGTATAAATTGTGTAATAGAATACTATCAAAATTTTATGACAGTGGTGTTTGGATAGAACAATAAAATACATACTTATTAAACATCTAAAACTTTGATAAATAACTTCAGTTTAGAATTAATAAAATCCGGTTTAGACCTTTCAAAAAAACATGCAATTTTTACAAAACAGCAATTGCATGGTTTTCGAAATATACTTACAAGAGTAACTAAACTTTGAATAATTACATAGTAAATACTTACTTTTACTTAATTATACAACCCAATTATATATGAGTCAAATTGATTGTATGAAAATTAACATTATTATATTATATAGAAGGAAATTGCTCTGATTCAATATAAAGATTTATGGAACGTTGGAAAGCTTGGAACATTAGAACCTAAAGAAAAAACAAGCATCTACCTTTTGAAAAGCAGATGCTTGTTTTACATTTCCAACTTAAATGATATTATTCAACAACAGGGTTAAAGAAATAAGCATTAGCTGTTCCGTCACCTTTAGTACAGTCTGCTGCAAAACCTAAAGTATTTACACCTGTAATGTCAATTTCTTCAACTTGTTTAAACTCACCGCTCTTAACTTCAATACATGCTATTTGCTCTTTAGTATCAACATTATAGACACGCATAAAATATGAATTGCCGTCTTCAGGAACATAAGCTACAAAAGATAATTTGCTGTACTTACCGCCTATTTTAGCCTGATATGCTCTATCAATGCTGGCAGAAGCAAATCCATTCCAAACTCTGAAACTTATTCCGTCATTAAATGTAGTTGAAGCACCTAATTCTCCTTCAACTGTCAAGGAAACTTTATCTGTTACTTTGCTGCTATATTCTGATGTTTTTGATTCAAACTTTAAAACACTTTTTGGTTCTAATTTTTCAGTGCCCAAAATAACTGTTTTAGTGGAGGCATCCCAATTTACAGGTATGTCCAACATATTGCTAACTGCACGAATGGGAAGATATGTAGTACCGTTATACATAATAGGGTAAACAACATTTCCTGCCCCATCTTTCATTACTTGAATTTCTCCTTGGTACTTTACGTTAACTTCTTTACTTAATATTGCCTTAATTTCAGTTGTTAGCGAAGAACCGAAAACTGCAACGCTTGTACACAGAGTAACTAAGCTCGACAGAATAATGGTTTTTAATTGTTTTTTCAATTTAGCTCCCTCCTATGCATAATATTGTTTATTTATGACGTCATATTACATAAATTATATTATTATTTATTGGATAATTCAACTATAAATAATATTATGTAAATTGATAAGTTAACACTATTCAATTAAGATGTAATGGTACTTATAGATTTTTTATGGAAACTGTTGTAAAGTATAATTATCTATTATATAATAATTTTATAGAAGATTTTTTAAAATTTACTTATTTAGAAATAGTTAAATCTTTCTTTACTAGTCACTTAAAAATCAACAGGGCAAAAGCAAAATTAATTTGCTTTATCTAACAGCTTCCAAAAAGGTAGATTTCATGCAGGAATATCTTTTATAAACTTAAGATGATTTTAAGGAGAAAAGTGAATGTGGATATTGATTGCACTTCCTTTAACTTTAGCATTAGTTGCGTTAGTGAACTGCTACTTGCAAAGGAACTTTATTCTGGAACAGGAAACTTTCCGAGGTAAGATTGCAGCTTTTTTGCAAAGAAGCCTTTATACATAATGTTTTGCTTGGCGTATTCACAGCAGGGATTGTATCCTTTGGGACACAGTATTATTATTTTTTCGATTATGTAAAGGCGGCAAAGTTAACAATACTGGTATTGCTGCTTGCACCTACAGCTTATATCGACTTTAAAAATAGGATTATACCCGATAAAGTTTTGATTGTAGGTTTGTTTGCTCGTATTATATTTTATCCGATTGAAATTTTTGTAGGAAATAAAGAAGTCTTTGAAATTTTACTTTCGGACGTAAAAGGTGTTCTGTTGGGAGGAGGAGTTTTTCTTTTAGGTACCCTGATTGTGAAGGATAGTATCGGTATAGGGGACATCAAGCTGTACAGTATAATAGGCTTTTTTTGCGGCTATTCAGGAACATTGGCATCAATGATTTATAGTTTGCTTATATGTTTTATTGTGTCAATAATATTGCTGGTTTTTAAAAAGAAGGATAGAAAAGATACATTTCCTTTGGCTCCCTTTACACTTGTGGGAACATTTTTGGCTATACTTCTTGGAAGCTGTTAATAAAATATATCGATTATGGCGGTTTGTAGTATGAACTTTTTATCGGTTTCTTTAACGGATATCGGAATATCGAGAAGTGTAAATCAGGATTCAATATGTACTAAAATTATATTGTCCGATGACAAAAAGGCATCCTTTTCAATTGTATGCGATGGAATGGGAGGCCTGTCCGAAGGTGAAACGGCAAGCCTTTCTGTAATGAATAACTTTTGCCAATGGGCCGATAATATACTTCCAAACCTTATAAAAAACGGTTTTGATTTTGATGAATTGAAGGAGCAATGGGCTAGAATTATTACCAAGCAAAATCAATACTTATTGGACTATGGCGCGAAGAAAGGAATAAAGCTCGGTACAACATTAACAGCTTTGCTTATTTTTGACGGCCGCTATTACGGGGTACATGTGGGCGATTCAAGAATTTATGAAATAAAGGACAAAGTATGCCAGCTTACAAGAGATCATACTTTAGTGGAGCAGGAGATAAGGAAAGGGAATATTACAAAAGAACAGGCAAAAAATGACCCTAGAAAAAGCGTTCTTTTACAGTGCGTGGGAGCATCAGTATCCATCCGACCGGAGTTTTTGAGCGGCAAGACTTTGGAAAATACCGTTTATGTGTTGTGCAGTGACGGTTTTACCCATGTTTTGTCCGAAGAAGAACTTTATGAAAATCTTAACGGTACAATATTGTTAAATGAAGAGATAATGAGAGACAGGGCAAGGTATCTTATCGATTTAATTAAATCCCGAGGGGAACAGGATAATATTTCGGTAGTATTGGTAAAACTATTAAATTGTTAAAAAATTCTATTTATTCTCCCTGGATAATATAAATACAATAGAAGATATATTATTCCGGGGAGATTTGCTGTAAATGGACATGAATCTAAATGCCAACCTCGTTCTTGGAGGCGGGGGAATTAAGGGTATAGCCTATGTGGGATTGCTTGAAGAAGCTGAAAAAAGGGGGATTTATTTTAGAAATATTTCCGGCGTGTCGGCAGGTGCTATAGCGGGTGCTTGTATTGCTGCCGGTTATCAGTCGAAAGAACTTAGAAAGGAATTTTATGAGTTTGACTTTGGAAAATTAAATATAGACAAGATAGTTGAAAAAGTTCCCGTGGTTCAAAGTTACATGGAGTTTTGTGCAAATACCAGGTTTGTTGATAAAAGCATATATAGTTTTCTGAATATGCGGCATGATGATCCGGTAAGACAAGAGGAAAGTTTGGATGATGATTTTAGTTTTTATAGGGGGAACTTATTTAAGAATATTATAAAATTCAGCAAGCAAGGATGTTTGTTTGATGGTGATCTTTTGGAAGAATGGGTATATAAACTTCTTGCCAAAAAAGGAATCAGGACCTTTGCCGATTTAAGGGGAGGGGTTGCTGACTATGCCAATCCCATGGGGTATAAAGTAAGAATGACAGCCGTGGATGCCAAACGGGGAAAGGTTATTGTACTGCCCGATGACATGGCATATTATGGCCTTAATCCTGATAAACTGGAAGTGGCAAAAGCAGTAAGAATGAGCTCTAGTGTTCCTTTTGCCTTTAAACCGGTAGAGTTTTATACCAATACCGGTGGAAAAACTAAAAAGCACTATATAGTTGATGGCGGTGTTTTAGACAATTTACCTTTATGGACTATCAGTCCTTCCTTGAGAAGGCCTTTAATAGCATGTAGGCTTAACGGAGAAAATTCCAAAAAAGTAGCCTTTGACCCTTTAAACATATTGAAAGGTTTTATCTCTGCAATACATGATATTGGAGTTCCCAAATATATAGTGAGGAACTGTCACTTTATTTCCATTAACACTTCCAAAGTTTCCTTCTTGAACTTTAATTTAAGTGATGAAGACAAGGAATATCTGTACAAGTCAGGGAAAAAAGCTGCTGCTCCTGTTTTTAACCGATTGATTTATCTAAAAAGTATGGAAAGGCTCGGTTTGCTTGGCAGGATAAGGTATATGCTGTCTATTAGAGGTTTTTGATCCATAGGTCTTATATGTAATAAAGAATTAATGAGTTATTTTTATAAATAATTTATTTTATTTTTTATGTAAAGTATGTTAGTCACATAAAACATTGGTTTACATATAATAGAATTGTAGTAACTATGGTTGAATTATTTCTAAGGTATACCTTATGAAATTATGCTTTATTTTTTATTTGTTTTGTTATATTATTATTTAATAAAAGGTAGGTTTTAATAAGCAATTTTTTATACTGTTTTAGTATTTGTTCAGATATAGCTTTAATATCGTCTCTTGGTGTAAATTAAGGAGGCAAAGGCGATGGGCTGGATGCCTCTTAAGATTTTATGCCGCCTCTTTGGAGGAAAGGGACAGGAGCAAAGGGATTTTAAGTCCTGGAGTTTTCATTTTATTGAATTAGGAGGAAGTAAGATGCTGTATGAAAGTACTCGTGGGGGTTTTAAATCTATTCAATCTGCCGAAGCGATAAAAAGAGGTTTGGCACCTGATGGAGGTCTGTTTGTTCCTGAGGATAGAGTTAAATTGACTTTGGATAATATAAATGAAATGGTTAATATGAGCTATCAGGATAGAGCAGTGTATATCTTGAAAAATTATTTAACAGATTTCTCCGATCAGGAGATAGCCGACTGTGTTAATAGCGCATATACTGCTCAAAAGTTTGGGGGCAGCAGTATAGCTCCTGTGTACAAGTTGAATGAAAATGTAAATATTCTTGAATTATGGCACGGACCTACTTGTGCCTTTAAGGATATGGCTTTGCAGATATTGCCTCATTTTCTCGTGAAGGCGGTTAGAAAAACCGGCGAAACCAGTGAAATAGTCATATTGGTTGCTACATCCGGAGATACCGGAAAAGCTGCTTTAGAAGGTTTTAAAGATGTAGACGGCACCAAAATAATTGTTTTTTATCCCAATAACGGTGTCAGTGAAGTTCAAAAATATCAGATGATTACCCAGGAAGGCAAAAATGTATATTCAATAGCTGTAGAGGGTAATTTTGACGATGCCCAGAATGGTGTTAAAGCTATTTTTACTGACAATGGTTTTAAAGATCAGCTTGAAAAAGCCAATTATAAGTTATCATCAGCTAATTCCATCAACTGGGGAAGACTTGTTCCTCAAATAGTTTATTATTTCTCCGCTTATGCCGATATGATTAAAAATAAAGAAATAGAGTGCGGAGAAAAGATCAATTTTGTTGTTCCGACAGGTAATTTCGGTAATATATTGGCAGCATATTATGCTAAGGAAATGGGACTTCCCGTAAATAAACTTATATGTGCTTCAAATGATAATAATGTACTGACGGATTTTATAAATACCGGTGTTTATGATAAAAACAGAGAATTCAAAAAGACTATTTCTCCATCTATGGATATTCTTATATCAAGCAATCTTGAAAGACTTCTTTATGAAATTACCGATCATGATTCGGCAATGATTAATGAATGGATGGAAGGACTTAGAGCTGACGGAAAATATTCTGTTGACTCGGCTACTAAGAAGAAAATCTCCTCTGTTTTCTGGGGAGGTTATTCCACTGAAAGTGAGACAATGAAAACCATTGAGGCAATTTTCAAAGAATACAATTATGTTATTGATACTCATACTGCGGTAGCTGTTGATGTTTATGACAAGTATGTTATTTCTACAGGAGATATTACCAAGACAGTAATTGCTTCCACAGCTAGTCCTTTTAAGTTTAATGAAAGCGTAGTAAAATCTATTTTCGGAGATGACGCTGCCGAGGGTAAGAGTGAATTCGAACTTCTTAATGTTTTATCCGATAAGTGCAAAATAACTATACCGGAAGGTTTAAGGGATCTTGACAAAAAGCCTGTAATGCACAATAAAATATGTGATAAATCCAATATGAAAGATATTGTAAAGGAAATTCTAAAAGTATAATTCATAGAATTCGTATTATCATGGAGGCGGACAGTGAAGTTGAAACTATTTGGCATCTGCTGCCGCCTCTTTGTAATTTATCAAGTTTTATCGGTTGTACCCTTACATAATTACTGATAATTAGGTGTTTACCGTCTCTTTTTCGTTTCGTTGTTTTATGATCTGCTATTTTGATTGAAGTTCCCAAATTATTTTTTGTAGGCTAATATATAAAAAGCAGAGGTGTGGCGGGATGGAAAATGCTAAAATTTTAGTAGTTGATGATGCGATTTTTATGAGAAAGCTGCTTGGAAATACACTGAAGGAGCTGGGGTACAGTAATATTGAATATGCCCAGGATGGATTGGAAGCAATTAAAAAGGCGGAAGAAATTCAGCCGCATGTAATAACCCTAGACGTGTCAATGCCGGGAATGGATGGGCTCGAGGCTATTGACAGGATTCTAAAAGTCAGTTCTAAAAGCAAAATAGTAATGGTTTCTGCTGTTAAGTCCCAACAGGTAATCAAAAGTGCGATAGACAGGGGTGCTGTAGACTACATACCGAAGCCCTTTAGTAAACGTGAAATAGAAAATAGTATGAAAAAAATATTGTAAAAAAGGACTATGTAAGAGAAAATTTTCGGGACAAGGATGTCCCGAGATTTTATTGATAATAAAGGGAATTTTTATTTTCATGTTCTGTATAGGGTATTTCTTTTACTGGAGGAGGAACGTCTACATAGATTATTTCTCTTTGGGAGATTGATTTTAGTGTATCAAATATCATTTTGACATCTCCATATTCAACATACGGTGTTACAGATATTTGCTCCGTTCCGTTCAAAGCGTTGTAGAAATTTAAAAGTTCATTGTAATATCCTCGCTCCGGTGTATAATTTATCTGTTCTGTTTTACCGTCATGGTATGAAACATTAATAACACCGGAACTCTTATCTTCCAGATATATTTCACCTTTGGTTCCGAATATTCTAAAACCTACCGGAGGTTTTTGAGTTTCAATTCCGGAAGGATAATAGGTGTATTGGCCAATTACTCCGTTTTTAAACAGGATATTGGTATTAACGGACACATATGGATTAAAGTCTTCCTGCTGTGGTTTTCCGAAGGCTTGTACACATTCTACAGCTCCGAATATATCCCTTAAAGCTGCAAAATCATGGAGTGCTGCGTCGAGAAATGCACCTCCGAAGTATTTGGGGTGCTGCCGCCACTCTTTTGCAGCATAGGTGTCTTTGGTCATTTCACAAGGAAAACATGAAACATTGTTCCTTATAAAATATACCGGATCCCCTATTTTTTTGCTGTTTATAATATCGCGGATTATATTGTTTTCTTCATTATATCTGTAATTTTCTGCAATCATTATTTTTACATTATATTTTTTTGAAAGAGAGAGATACTTTTCAGCATCTTCCATATTTGAAGCCATTGGTTTTTCACATATAAAATCAATTCCGGCTTTTGCTACCGCTTCCGACACAGTATAGTTCATTTCTATGGGCACCAGGATATCTACTGCATCAAGGTCGTCTCTTAAAAGCATTTCATTGTAGTCATCGTATACATTGCTTAGGTCAAGATTTATCTTTCGTGCAAAGTCTTCCGCATCTTTACGTGTTCTATTGCATAATGCCACAATTTGATATTTGTCGTCCAGTTCCTGCAGGGCAGGATAGTGAAGACGTTCTAGTGCCATTCCGGTTCCGATTATACCTAAACGAATTGTTTTCATATATATCCTCCGTTTTATTGTATCTTGTTAACGGCAAGGCCAGCTTGGTTTATTAGACTTGCTATCTGTTTTTCGCTGTATTTTTCTTCATCGTAATCTACGGTTACTGTTTTTGCTTGCATATCGAATCTTACGGCATTTATTCCGTCATGGGAAGTTATGGACTCCTTTATTGACGGAATTGCATCAGTGTTAATATTATTTGAAATAACAAATTTATTTGCTTTCATAAAATCATCCTCCTTAATTTTTTTAATAGTATCTCTCATTGGTGAATTAATAATACAATGTTGCATTAAAGAAAGTGATATAAAAGGCAAAAATATAAAAATATTCATTACATAATCAATAAGATATGCCGATATAAAAATATATAATACATTTAAGTATCAATGCGTTGAAGAAATTACCTAAGAATATGTTGATGCGTATCTCTTAAAGAAATTTACAATTCCCGAAACATACAGATAGAAAGTATAGAGAGACTGCTTAACAAAGCTGCAATTATATGGTTTGTTAAGTTCAAGGGAGGATGTATCGTGAGAAAAAAGAATATTCAAAAGCAATCGGACTACAAAATAATTGTAGTTGACGATGATGATGGTATCATAGATTCGTTGTCGGTAATTATTAAACGCTTGGGATACTATTTTGAAGGGGTTAATAATCCTCTGGAGGCAATAGAGAGAATTGAAAGAGAAAACTACGACTTACTGGTGTTGGACTTTTTAATGGACCCTATACAAGGTGATGAGGTTGTAAAAAGAATCCGGCAGTTTAATACAGACCTCTATATTTTGCTTTTGACGGGCTATAAAGATGTAGCACCACCTTTAGAAACCATTAAAACATTAGATATTCAAGCCTACTGTGAAAAGAGCGATAACTTTGATCAGTTGATATTGCTTATAGAATCGGCAATAAAGTCCATATCCCAAAAAAGGACAATAAAGAAAATCAGAGACGGTTTAAAGAGGATACTTGATTCTGTACCTAAGATATATCAATTGCAATCGATAGGAGATATAATTAAAGAAATTTTGATGGAAATTCTAAAATTAGTACATAGCGAAAATGCATTTATACTTATAGATGATTTTGTGGGATTATCGGATAATAGAAAGAGCTTTATAAAAGGTGTCGGAAAATACGATAAATCTCTTGAAGAACTTCTGAATATGCTGGATTATCAAGTTATGGAAACGATAGGAATTGCGAAAACAAAAGGACAGCCGGTAAAATTGGAGCAGGGTGTTTTTTTGCCCCTTAACAGTAAGAGTGAATTGGTGAGAACTGAAGGTGTAATTTACCTGGAAACGGATAACTATGAGGATCAAATTGAGTTTCTTGAAATATATTCAACTCAGGCTGCAACAGCTATTAGCAATGTATTTCTTCATTCTATGGTTAATGCTAAAAATAATGAATTGGAGAAAACCTATAATGAGTTGAAGCAAAGATATTTGGATGCGGTACAAGCACTGCGTTTGGCCGTTGATGCTAAAGATGTATATACAAGAGGTCATTCTGACAGAGTAGCATTCTACGCCCTAAAGATAGGTCAGGCTTTTAATTTATCCGCAGAAGAAATTGAGAGGCTTGAAGCTGGCGGAATATTCCACGATATTGGCAAAATAGGAACTGCCGATGATATTTTGTTAAAAACCGACAAGTTAAATGATTGGGAATATTCGGAGATTAAAAAACATCCAATAAAGGGCGCCAATATACTTTCCGCTGTATCAATGTTTAAAGAGATAGTACCTTTAGTGCTGTATCACCATGAAAGAATGGACGGAAAAGGATATCCTTACGGAATCAAAGGAGATGAGATTCCGCTGTTGGCTAGAATAATCTCTGTGGCAGATGCCTTTGATGCTATGACTTCCGATAGAATGTACAGGTCTAAACTTAATTTGGAAGAAGCAAAGAAACAACTTATATTAAATGCCGGTACCCAATTTGATGCCCAAGTTGTTGAGAAATTTCTGGTTATTTTGGAAGATTTTGATTCGCTGCAAAAGGAAATTGATGAAATGTGTGGATAAAGTTTTAGAAGTGAGAATTGAAAAGTTCTTATTGATACTACTTAAAAAGGATATGCAGCAATGCATATTCTTTTTGTTTTATAAAAGTTGTTGATTATTGACCTTGATTTTTTTACAATTAAATATTAACATGAAAAAAATCCATAAAAACTATTGAATTAGACTTTGACTTGTGCTAAGATTACACCATGGAAGCACATTTGTACGTGACACAAAGACATGGAGGAGAACATGAAAAACGCCTCAAAATATTATCTGGTAGATACTTCAGTACTTCCGGAAGTTTTTATTAAAGTTGTTGAAGTAAAGAAGATACTTTCCAGCGGTGTAGTAAAGAACATTAACGAAGCCGTGAAGAAAGTGGGCATAAGTCGAAGTGCATTTTATAAATATAGGGATTATGTTTTCCCGTTTTATGAGACCTCAAGAGGAAGAGTCATGACTCTATTTTTTGTGGTAGAGGACTTTTCCGGGATACTTTCAAGTATTATAAACAAGATTTCAGCTGCAAAGGCCAATATTCTGACTATTAATCAGAATATACCGATAAACGGGTTGGCTGATGTAACAATTTCTATAGAGACCGATGGCATGACAAGCGACATAAGTGAATTAATGGAAGAGATTAGCAAAATTGAAGGCGTAAGAAGACAAGAAATTCTTGCTAGAGAATAGAGGGGGTTTTTTTAGTGATTAATGTTGCAGTTTTAGGATATGGTGTTGTAGGATCGGGAGTTGTTGAGATTATTAAGAAAAACTGTGAAAGTATATCTCAAAAAGCCGGTCAGGAAATTAGAGTTAAGAAAATATTGGACATTAGAGATTTTGATGATTCTTGCCCCGATAAAGAACTTATTACAAAAAACCCGCAAGAGGTTTTTGAAGATGATTCCATAAACATTATTGTGGAAACCATCGGTGGGGCAAAAATTGCCTATGAATATACAAAAAGGGCTTTGGAATGCGGTAAGCACGTTGTAACTTCAAACAAGGAACTGGTTGCAACCCATGGTCCTGAACTATTAAAAATTGCTAAAAACAATAATATAAACTATCTTTTCGAGGCCAGCGTTGGAGGCGGAATTCCTATAATCAGACCTCTTAATCGCTGTTTGGCTGCAAATGAGATATATAGTATTGTTGGGATTTTAAATGGAACTACCAACTATATTTTAACTCAGATGAAGAAAGACGGGAAAGACTTCGATGTGGCACTTAAAGAAGCTCAGCAGAATGGTTATGCAGAGGCAGATCCTACTGCCGATATAGAAGGACACGATTCGTGCAGGAAAATTGCAATACTGTCTTCCATTGCCTATAATGAATTTGTAGACTATAAAAATATTTATACTGAGGGTATATCAAAGATAACTCTTACCGATATAAGATATGCCGAAAGTCTTAATTCTTCCATTAAGCTTATTGCAATGAGCGAAAAGGTTGGAGATAAGGTAGTTGCAAGGGTAAGCCCTGCCATAGTTGACAAGGACAATCCATTATATAATGTGGAAGATGTTTTTAATGCTATCGTAGTAAAAGGAGATGCCATTGGAGAAGCTATGTTCTATGGCCGTGGAGCAGGTAAATTGCCTACTGCAAGTGCAGTTGTTGCAGACATAATTGAAATAGTTAAGCATTGGGGAAGCAGCGGAGGCTATGACTGGAATGTTGTTGAAGGCTCTAATGTTATAGATATAATGGATACCAAGGCAAAATATCTGGTGAGAATAAAGGCAGATAATGAAAATGAGGCTAAAGAATTTGTTAACTCTCTGTATGGAAATGTGGAATGGCTTAAACCTCTGAAGGTTCAGAATAAAGATGAATTGGCTTTTGTAACAGAAAGCATTTTTGAGAAAGAACATAAGGAGAAGTTTGACTCTATTAGAAACTCTAAGGCTGTCAGGGAATTAGTTAACACCATAAGAATATTATAAGAATAAAATGTACTAAGATCCCAAAAGTCTTTAGCAGTCTTTGTGAATTTACAATGTTGTGGAGGTTATATAATGAAGGTTGCAAAATTTGGAGGAACATCTCTTGCAAATGCAGAACAGATAAAAAAAGTCTGTGATATTGTCCTTTCAGATCCTGACAGACGGTTAATAGTTGTATCGGCTCCAGGAAAACGTTATAAGGATGATATAAAAGTAACCGATCTATTAATATCTCTTGCAGAGAAATGTCTTAAAGAAGAAAATGCAGAAGAAGAGCTTAATGCTGTAGTTGCAAGATATGAAGAAATTGCCGAAGGCCTTAACTTGTCCAATGAAATTGTAAAGGTTATTGCCGATGATTTAAAACAGCGAATGAGCATGGACAAGAGTAATCCCGGGAAGTTTATGGATACTCTTAAAGCTGCCGGTGAAGATAATAGCGCAAAGTTGGTAGCTGAATATCTTAAGAGTAAAGGGATTGAGGCTGAGTATATCAATCCGAAAGATGCAGGTATGCTGCTTAGTGATGAATACGGTAATGCTAGAGTACTTCTTGAATCCTTCGGTCACTTGGAAAAACTTAAAGATAGATCCGGTATAATGATTTTTCCAGGATTCTTTGGGTATTCGAAAAATGGCGATGTAGTAACTTTTCCCCGTGGAGGCTCCGATATTACCGGGTCAATATTGGCTGCTGCCGTAAAGGCCGATTTATATGAGAACTTTACCGATGTTGATTCGGTTTTCGCGGCAAATCCTAACATTATCGATAATCCAAAGCCCATCCCGGTATTTACATACAGGGAAATGAGAGAGCTTTCCTATTCCGGTTTTTCAGTGCTTCATGAAGAAACACTTGAACCGGTGTATAGAATGGGAATTCCTGTCTGTATAAAAAATACCAATAATCCTAAAGCACCGGGAACACTTATTACACCCAGTCGTAAGTTAAATGGAAATCTTGTGGTGGGAATAGCCAGCGGTACAGGATTCTGTACCATTTATGTAAGCAAATATATGATGAACAGGGAAATAGGATTTGGCAGAAGACTTTTAAATATTTTAGAAGACGAGGGAATATCTTACGAACATACTCCTTCGGGAATTGACAATATATCAATTATTTTAGAGGAAAAACAGTTGGATAAAGTGAATGAAGAGCACTTAATCAAGCGCATTAAAGATGAGTTAAATGTGGATGATATAACTGTAGAGCGGGGCTTGGCTTTAGTTATGATAGTTGGTGAAGGAATGATGAGAACTGTAGGTATTTGTGCTAGAGCTGCCAATGCTCTTGCAAAAGCTGGAGTAAATATACAAATGATTAATCAAGGTTCTTCTGAAGTTAGTCTGATGTTTGGTGTAAGAGCAGCGGATAATGAAAAAGCTGTCAAGGCACTATACGACGAGTTTTTTAATTAAGTAATTTATTGAAAATGAACTTAACTGAGTTGTAATTTTGTGTAAAAAGTAGTATTTCTCAGCTAAAGTTAAGAAATACTACTTTTTGTGAATTATACTTTCTTTTGTTCAAACACCATGTGATGTAAAAGTATCGGAATAGGCATTTCGCAGATATTTTAAGGGCTGTACTGAAAAACTGAAAAGGTTACAAAATCACAGTAACTTGCAGAAAATATTGAAAATATATATAATGAATTTATGCAAGAAGTGATATAATTAATGTAGCATAAGCGTATAATTAAATATGCCTTGTAGTTCTTATTTTTAAGTACAAGGATTTATAAAAGTTCTGTTTTATTAATGATTTTACCGATCTCATAGAGTGGAAAACAGTTATGTAAATTTATCTATTCAACGTAGAATTCTTGATGAAAAATACGAGCCCAAAGCACAATATGGTACAGCTGTTATCTTCTTTGTATATGGCTTCAATGAGATTTATCGAATATGTATTTTTGAGTTGAGTTTAATATAATTGTATAGTATTGAAGGGGGACATTTTAATGAGCCTATACCCGCTAATGGATGTATTTATTGCCTTTGTGCTTGAGGTGATTATAGGATATCCTAAATGGATGCCTCATCCGATAAAGTTTATCAACTGGTTTGCAAAAGTTGTTGAGGTTGGCTATAGGAAGATTACCGATTTGCTATATAGCAAGAAGGTCAAAGCTATGGGTGACGATTATGTACATAGGGGATTAAAAAGAGAGAGAACTGAAAAGTATTCCGGTATTTGCTTTACTATTATAATGGCTATGTTAATAACATTAATTATATTGATATTGGTTGGAGTTGCTTATTTAATAAATCCTGTGGTATATCATGTTGTTAGCATATATTTTATTTATTCTGCTTTTGCAATAAAATCTGTAGCAATTGAAAGTATTGAAGTATGTGATGCCCTAAAAGACAGGGATATTTTTAAAGCCGGAAATATACTTTCCGAAAATATAGGAAGAGAGATAAAGCATTTTGATGAGCAGGATATAATAAGAGGTGCTGTTGAACATGCTGCCGACAGGACAGCCGAGAATGTTGTTTCACCTATTTTCTATGCGATGATAGGCTCGCTGTTTGGATTAGGTGCCCCGGTGGTTTATTTATATAAGACAATTAATACCCTTAAAATGGCTAAAGATAGCAAGAAGGGAAAGAGTGAAAATTTTGGATATGCTGCGGTAAAAATAAATGAATTGGCCAATTATCTTCCGGCAAGGATAACCGGATTATTGTTTGTTGCAGCTTCCATATTTCTGAAAAAAGATTTTAAAGGCAGTTTTGTTATAATGAGGAGAGATAGAAGAAAGCATCATAGCCCCAATTTGGGTTATCCCGAAGCTGCCATTGCCGGTGCACTGGGCATAAGACTGGGTGGATCGGGATTATATTTTGGAGATATAATAGATAAGCCTATTATAGGAGATAATAAGAGAAGTGCAGAGATAAGGGATATTTCGGATACCATAACCCTTATGTATATAGCTGCAGTTATTGGGATGGTTTTGTTTGGTATAGTGTACGCCTTGATTTTTGCTGCTTGGTACTTTATTTAAGTAGGGGAAATGTTTGAGCTAGGCAGGTTTTTTAGTATTAAAATTATATGCAAAACTAAAGGAGTTTGATTAATGAGGCGTTTGGTTGTTGTGACAGGAGGCGCAAGAAGCGGAAAAAGCACTTTTGCTGAAAAGATAGCAAAGGACTGCAATTGTGATGTAGTGTATATAGCTACTTCAATACCTTTTGATGATGAAATGAGGGCACGAATAAAAAAACATATTGAACAAAGACCGGCTGATTGGAAGACTATTGAAGCTTATAAGGATTTGGACAAACATTTGGCCGGCGAAAAAGATGGACATGTTGTATATTTGCTTGATTGCATTACAATAATGGTTACAAATTTAATGTTGGAGTCTTCCATTGATTGGGATAATGCTTCTAACAGTGAATGTGATTATATAGAAGCACAAATAAAACTGGAGATGGAAAAACTTTTAAAAGTAGTTAATGAAAAAGATACTACTTTTATTTTAGTTACAAATGAAGTAGGAATGGGTATTGTACCTGAAAATAAAATTTCAAGAATATTTAGAGATATTGCAGGAAGAGTAAATCAAATGCTGGCTCAAGCTGCCGATGAAGTATACTTATGCGTATCGGGCATACCTGTAAAAATAAAATAGATGCACTAAACGATTATTAATAAACAAAGCTGTAGGAGAAAAATATGGTTATTTTAAAACGATTTGTTGCAATGGTGCAATTCTTTACATCAATACCTATCCCGGTAAATTTGAATTGTGATGAAAAGGACTATGGCAAGGGACTGGTATTTGCCCCTGCTGTAGGTTTAATAATTGGAGTTTTGTTATATGTTTTATGCAGTGTATTAAAGCTGTTTTTACCCATAAAGGTAGCTACTGCATTTGTGATTGTGGGTTATATTGTTTTAACCGGCGGCCTGCATCTTGACGGATTGGGAGATACCTTTGACGGTTTGTTTTCCAACAGGCCAAAGGAGAGAATTCTAGAGATAATGAGGGACAGTAGAGTTGGAACTAACGCAGTCCTAGCCCTTATAAGCGTTATTTTGCTAAACTATACTATGTTATCAGAGTTGGAACTCATGCCGAAGGTTTTGATACTTTTTCCTGTTGCAGGCAGAATCGGGTCGCTGATAGGTGCGGGTACATCGGTTTATGCCAGAAAAAATGAGGGATTGGGAAAAAGTTTTATTGATTACTGCGGTGGAAAAGAAATGTTTATTGGCGCTGTTATCTCTTTCGTTATATTTGGAATGGTGTGGAGATTAAAAGGTTTGATAATGGCCTTTATTTTAATTATAACTGCATGGGTTATAACTAAAATTTTTACCCGGAAGCTTGGCGGTGCAACGGGGGATATTCTTGGAGCAGTTTGTGAATTGAATCAGACTTCTTTTTTGTTGTTGAATTATATATTGATTTTTGGAGAATTATGGATGTAAAATAGGGAATATAGGAGAATTGTAATGTTGGAATTAATGCTTATAAGACATGGAGAGACTGACAGCAATAGAAGAGGGTCATATTTGGGATGGACCGATATTGAGCTTAATGAAATAGGAATAAATCAGGTTAAATTTTTAAGAGACCGTTTGAAAGGTGTAAAGGTAGACAAAATATATTCAAGTCCCTTAAAGCGAGCGCTGCAAACGGCAGAGATAATTAATGAAAATTATAAATTGGATATTGTGCCTTCCGATGGGCTAAAGGAAAGGAATTTTGGAATTTGGGATGACCTTACCCTTGAGGAAATGACTAAAAGGTATCCTACAGAATACAATGAATGGGTTAATGACTGGATAAAATATCGTATAAAAGACGGCGAAAGTGCCCAGGAAGCCTATGAGAGGTCAGCTGCCTTTGTGGATGAGATAATAAAAAACAATAATGAAGGGGTTATTATGCTTGTTACCCACCTTGGCACTATAAGATTTATATTGGCACATCTTTTGGGTTTGGGCATTGAAAATTCATGGCGTTTTAGAGTTACTAATGCCAGTATTACAAAAGTAGAGATAAATGATGGCTATAGTGTACTGACAATGCTTAATGGCTAGTGCCAAAACAGTATTATAGATATAAGTTTAAGGTCATATGTATTATATGTATATTTTTTAAGGAGGGGTTTTTTTGAAAAGTTCCGATAGAAGGGATAATAACTCGAATAAGGTAAAATCAATTATTCTAGATGGACTAATGATAGCATTGGTTTTATTGGTGACAATGTTTACAAAAATACCCGGTCCTTTAGGGTATTTTAATATTGGCGATACTGCAATAATTATTGCGGCAGTGCTTTTAGGAAGAAAAAGCGGATTTATTGCCGGTGCTTTCGGTTCAGCTTTGGCGGATATTTTTTTAGGTGTTCCGTACTTTGCTCCAATTACATTTGTTGTAAAAGGCTTGGAGGGTTTTGTGGTCGGTCATATAATATATATGACAAAGAGCAGAAAAAGAATAAACGATGAGTTTATAAGGATATTTGCAATAATTGTAGGCTGCATTGTTATGGTGGTAGGATATTTCTTTTCGGAAATATATATATTAAGGCTTTTCAGCACGGAATTCGGCTATGCAAAAGCTTTATCGGAGCTTCCTTATAATTTGGTTCAGGGAGGAATTAGTGCCATTATAGGCTATGCAATATCTACATCCCTTTCAAGAATAAAAGCTGTAGCACAAATACTGAATTAAATTAGATCAACAGTTGAGAGGTGAGTAAACAGATGAAGGTAACAATTCTTGGAAACAATGGACCTTTTCCGTCGGCGGGAGGAGCCTGTTCGGGATACCTTGTAACCGAGGGAGATAAAAATATTGTTATAGACTGTGGAAATGGAGTATTGTCAAATTTGCAAAAGTTTATACCCATCGAGAAAATCGATGCCATTATTTTAAGCCATTTGCACAGCGATCATATGTCCGACTTGATGGTACTGCGTTATGCAGTACAGATAAAAATGAACCGAGGCAGCCAAATCAAACCTATAGATGTCTACTCTCCGCCACAGCCTCAAAATGAATATAATCAAATAAATATTCCGGGAGTTTTTAACTTAAAGCCTATAACCGGTGATTTGGTGTTAAACTTCGGAGATATGAGGCTGGAATTTAAGGAAATGGTACATCCGGTTCAAAGCTTTGCTGTGTCAATTGTATCTAAAGGCAGGAAGTTTGTATTTTCCGGAGATACTTCATGGAATGAAGGCATTATTGAGTTTTCAAAGGATGCAGATTTGGTAATGCTTGATGCGGGGCTGCTTTCAAAAGACAAGAAAAGTGACAATGTGCCGCACCTTACAGCAAGGGAATGCGGTATTGTTGCCCAAAAGGCCAATGCGAAAAGGCTGTTGCTTACACATTTTTGGCCGGAGGACAATGTATCGGACCACATTGCTGAAGCCCGCGAGAATTTTTCTAATGTAGAGATTGCAGAGCTATTGAATACTTATGAAGTCTGAAAATACTTAATGTAAAAACGGCAAAATATAAAAAGTTCCGGAAACTTTGGGTTTCCGGAACTTTTACTTTATGTTATACAGCATCTTTATCCAATTTAATTAATAGTGTATTTATTTAGTTTGCTGTTGAGAAGATGTACCAGGTCAACTAGGTTCT
>Ga0134092_1000928_pt1 | contig 27515 bp, 27 predicted proteins | sample 3_6taG_FD_94454 | JGI IMG/M metagenome (GOLD analysis project Ga0134092, IMG submission 94454) | Switchgrass degrading microbial communities from high solid loading bioreactors in New Hampshire, USA - 3_6_20_6_A3 metaG | ecosystem: Engineered > Bioreactor > Semi-continuous > Anaerobic >... | reverse complement strand
TTAAATTTTCATCTTTATGTGCCTTCACGTTAAATTTTCATCTTTATGTGCCTTCACGACGTTGCGTTTTATGCGTCATCATGATCCGGAGCCTTCCTGCTGAATGCCTGCTCCGGGAGCGTCCTGAGATATTTCAGGCTGATTCTCAGCCACCAGCCTGTCAAGTTCCAGCATCGGGAGATCCTTGATGGACCTGAAACCAAAGCATCTGAGGAATTCCTCGGTGGTCTCATACAGTACGGGCCTTCCCGGGGAGTCCAGCCTGCCGGCCTCCCTGATGAGGTTCCTTTCCAGGAGCGTGGTGATGGAACTGTCAGAACTGACGCCCCTTATCATCTCTATCCTGGCTCTCGTGACCGGCTGGTTGTAAGCGATTATCGCAAGCGTTTCGAACGCTGCCTGGGAAAGCGCCTGCTTTTGCCTGGGTTCCGCCAGTCTGCTTATATACTCGAAATGCTCCGGCCTTGTGCACAACTGGTAACTGCCGCTTATTTCACGTATGAGTATACCTCTGCCGGAATTCTGTATCCTGGCAGACATATTATCCAGAAGCCTTTTCGCTGTTGCCTTATCCAGTTCGAGTATCTCCGCTATCTTTGCCAGAGGTACCGGATCTCCTGCCGCAAAAAGCAGGCCTTCAACTATTGCTTCCATTTCTTTTATGTCCATATCCGACTGCCTTCCTGTATAGTGATAGTCTTCATCAGGATGCTATAATACCGATCATGCCATGCTGTCAAGCTCTCGGGCATCGAGCCTTCCAAGGTCCGGCGCCATTTCGGCCCTGTTCACATAAATCTCGCCATGGAGTCTCCTCTGCTCGAGCCTTACCCTCTTGAGTTTTGCAAGTTCAAGTATTGCAAGGAAACCTGTCACGACATCAGTACGGGATCTCGTCTTAAACGAGAACAGTTCAAAGAACCTGAATCTTCCTTTCTTTATCAGTTCTCTGATTATCTCCCTCATCTTGCTCCTCAGGGATACTTTTTCATGCTGGATGATCCGGTTCATCCCGATCACATTGGGATTCATCTTCTTCCTGTTCCTCTCCAGCAATTCCATGTAGACCCTCTTCAATTCGTCAGGCACAAGCTCAACTATTTCATCTTTTCTTATGCAGGTGATCGGTTCCGGCAGTTTCCACCAGACCTTAGACCACTCTTTTTCACGCTCCCTGAGCACATATGAAAAATCCTTGTACTTCCTGTATTCCAACAGCCTCGATACGAGTTCCTCTCTCGGGTCTTCCTCCTCCTGCTGCTCTTCTTTCCTGGAAGGGAGCAGCATCTTCGATTTTATGTGCAGGAGCGTGGATGCCATTACAAGAAACTCGCTTGCTATCTCCAGGTCCATTTCCTGCATGGCGAACAGGTAGTCCATATACTGGTCCGTAATGGTATTTATAGGGATGTCATAGATATTGAACTGGTTTTTCTCAATCAGATGAAAAAGCAGATCAAAAGGACCTTCAAAGTTATCTATTTTAATTGTGCATGCATTTGTGAGCGCACTTTCCAAGTAAATTCCCCCGGAATCCGGTCCTGGTGTTTCACCAGTCCAGCTTCATCGCTTTCCGAACTTCAGCCATCGTATTTTCAGCTGTTTCCTTTGCGCGGGCGTTGCCGCTTTCAATGACTTCCCTTATATATTCAGGCTTCCTGATCAGTTCCAGACGTTTTTCATATATCGGAGTCAGCTTTTCAGACATCTTCGAGTAAAGGTTCTTCTTGCACTGGACGCACCCGATACTGCCTGCCCTGCACTGTGCTTCCGTTTCGGCGACGCCTTCCTCGTTCAGCACCTTGTGGTAAGCGAATACTGTACATACCTCAGGATGGCCCGGGTCATCCTTCTTTATCCTGGCAGGGTCGGTCACCATTGACATTACCTTTTTACGCACCGTCTCCGGATCATCGGACAGGGCGATGGTGTTGTTGTAGCTCTTGCTCATTTTCCTGCCGTCCGTGCCGGGAAGAACTTTCGCTTTAGTCAGTACGGACTGCGGTTCAGGGAACACTTCTCCGAAGAGAAAGTTAAAACGCCTTGCGATCTCCCTGGTCATTTCTACATGGGGCAACTGGTCCTCGCCGACCGGTACAGCCTCAGCCTTGTAAATGAGGATGTCTGCCGCCTGCAGGCACGGGTATCCCAGGAATCCGTAGGTCGAAATGTTCCTGTCTTTTAACTGCTGCATCTGGTCTTTATAAGTAGGACATCTGTAAAGCCACGAAAGCGGCGTGATCATTGAGAACAGCAGGTGCAGTTCGGCATGTTCCTTCACCGCCGACTGTACGAATATCGTGCATTTTTCAGGATCAAGACCGGCACTGAGATAATCTATGACCATATCGGTAATATTGGATCTCAGTTCCGACGTATCCTCATAACCAGTCGTCAGTGCGTGCCAGTCCGCAATGAAAAAGAAACAGTCGTATTCATCCTGGAGCTTCACCCAGTTTTCGAGTGCTCCTAAGTAGTTTCCGAGATGTAGTCTGCCAGTCGGCCTCATACCGCTGAGCATTACTTTTTTCCCATTCTGTGTTCCCATATGTTCCCTGCTTTCCGTATCCAAATCGTTTGCCGGCTTAGGTCAGCCGGCTTTTCAGCTTATACATATTGTAATTTCAGCCATTCAAGGTGTCAAGTAATAATATGGTCTGCATATGGTTCAGATAATGAGTGATCCCACCAGCCCGAACAGCAGTTCAACCGCTCTCCTCAAAGGATACGTGACCGTCGACAGTATGCCCGGCCTCAGTACCATCAGCGCCAGGAACAGCAAGCCGATGTATCTTTCATAGCCCATGATGGTGAAATATGTCCTTGCCGGGAGCACTCCCATCAGGATCTTCGATCCGTCCAGCGGCGGTATCGGGATCAGGTTGAATATGGCAAGGCCTATGTTTATCATGTAAAACATCCTGCTTATGTTGAATACCACGGATCTGAACGAGAAGTCGGCTCCATATATCAGATATGTGCTGCTGTATATTTCACTGCGTGTCAGACCGCTTCCTGAAGCGATCAGGGCCATGGGAAACGAAAACAGGAAGGCCAGCAGCAGGTTGGAAATCGGACCTGCAAGGCTGACCATTACAGTTCCCTTTTTATAGTTTTTATAATAGGTGGGATCTATCGGCACAGGCTTCGCCCAGCCGAATCCGAAGCCACTGTACATCGAAACCAGGAGCATCAGCGTCCCGACAGGGTCGAGGTGCTTCAGCGGATTCAGCGTAAGTCTGCCAAGCCTTTTGGCTGTCGGATCACCAAGTCTGTATGACGTATAAGCATGGGCCATCTCATGGAAACTAAGTGAAAACAGGATGGCCGGAATCGCGTATAACAGCATCAGTATGTCGCTTCTCATTTCCATGTCCCCATTCCTGCAACAATGTTATTAACCGCTGTCATTTTATTTTACCAGAGATAAAGGCAAAAGTCTGTCTAGAAAAATATCTTTACCCTGAAGTTTCATAAGAAAACCTGCGGGATGCAAACTTCCGCCGGAGCATGACAAAGCCAGCAGTCGATCAGGAGATCTTCCGCTGGCCGTTCTTCGCTTTATTATCACGGGTTATGAATGCCGCCCTTTTACCCAGCCTGCCGCATCCTGCCTCATAATACGTCCGGTGGTCCGCCGGACTGTTTGATTTTGCTTCTGCTCCGTTATTCAGTACGCGACCCGTCCAAGGCAGAACCATTCCTGCATCAGCCTGAGCATAATACGCAGGAACGACGCGCGCTGTACGTCACCCGACGCCACGATGTCAGCCCTGCTAATTTCTTTCCCTGACAGCGTGTAGATCACCTCACCGATCTTCTGGCCTGACTTGACAGGCGCCTTTATATCTGAACTGATTTTAACCACTCTTTCTATTTTGCCTTTTTCACCTTTTCTCAGGAGCAGTTTCACATCTTCTTTGAATACGGCGTTCGTCACAGGCTTAAGGCCTTTTTTCACTTCCACCTGCTGCACGACGTCTCCCATGTTGTCCACCAGGACAGTTTCAAAGTTCGCAAATCCATAGTCGAGCAGTTTCCTGCTTTCAGCAAACCTCGTGTTGGAATCCGGTTCCCCAAGCACGACCGATATCAACTGCTGCCCGTTCCTGACCGCAGCAGCTGCAAGGCAATGTCCTGCAGCGCTGGTGTATCCTGTTTTCAGTCCTACCGTCCCGCTGTAGTGCCTTACAAGTTTGTTCGTATTGTCAAGGGAAACATAATTCTTGCCCGGGACATTCTCCCTGAATTTCGCATGCCATGTGGATGTGTACTTCGTGATTTCGGGATGTTTGAGAAGCAGCTCCCTGGACATCACAGCAATATCGTATGCGCTGCTGTAATGGCCTGTATCGGTAAGTCCGGTACAGTCCAGGAAATTGGTATCTTTCATACCCAGTTCCCTGGCTTTCTGGTTCATCATCGCCACAAAAGCTTCTTCGCTGCCTGCAACCGCTTCTGCCAGCGCCACGGTCGCATCGTTTGCAGAATGTATGGCCACGGCCTTGAGCAGTTCGTCCACAGTGAAAACCTCGCCCGGCTCCAGCCAAACCTGTGAACCTCCGAAGCTCCATGAGTATTCGCTTACAGTCACCTTCGTATCATATGAGATTATGCCTGAATCTATGGCTTCCATGATAAGCAGCATGGACATGATTTTTGTTATGCTGGCTATCGGCAGCCTTTCATGGCTGTTTTTCTCGAGCAGGACCGTCCCGGTGCCGCAGTCGATCAGTATTGCGGCTTTTGCTTTCAGATCCGTCAGTGAAGTGTTGTTCTGTATTTTCATCACTTCCATCGAATCATAGTCCACGACGCCTTCGATCTGTCCGTACACGGGAACAGCCATGACAGCTGTGAAAAGCAGCAGGACTGAAAGGCTGAACAACAAGGTTTTTTTCAGCATGATATACACCCCTTGCGAACATACTCTTATCCTTATAATAAAGTTATGCCGCATAAGGGCCGTATATTCTGTGAACTTGGCAGCTGACTGCCGCCGCTTTTCCTGGACGGACCCGTTCCCCGGGATACGACATGGTATATGTTTAAATTATAATCTGTGTTCAGGTCAGTACCGGGTGACCCCTCTGCTGTCTACGTATGCCAGGATCAGCGGTCTTTTCACCGGAACCTCCGCCGAGAACCCGTACGCCTGCAGCAGCATTGCCTCAGCTTCTGGCAGAAGCTGAGGCGATGAAGTGTGCAGTTCTGCGATCTTTTCACCTTTTCTTACATATTCGCCTGTCTTTTTATTAAGGATGATACCCGCACTGTGATCCAGCGGCCCATCCTTGGTTTTCCGGCCTGCACCCAGCAGCATGGATGCCTTGCCGATGAGTTCGGACTTCATCGAGGATATATATCCTTCCCGCGGCGCAGTTACAGGATATTTAACAGCAGCTTCACATATCGCCTCTTTATCCCACGGCGCATGTACGGCTCCCTGCCTTTCCGCAAGCTCGCCGAACTTTTTCAGTGCACTGCCGTTCCTGATGCTGTTTTCCACTAGTTCCCTGCATGAGGTTACATCGCCTTTACCACCAAGCTCAAGCATCCTGGCGGCCAGCTCAAAGCACACAGACTTCAGGTCCTCCGGCCCATCCCCTCTCAGTACTTCCAACGCTTCTTTCACTTCCAGGGCATTGCCGATGCTGTTGCCAAGAGGCGTATCCATGTCGGTGACGACAGCTACCGTTTTCCTTCCGGTCAGTTCGCCTATGGACACCATTTCTTCCGCAAGTTTTATCGAATCTTCCAGCGTTTTCATGAAGGCGCCGCTTCCGGTCTTCACATCGAGTACGATCCTGTCGGCTCCTGATGCCAGCTTCTTGCTCATCACGCTGCTGGCTATCAGCGGTATGCTGCTGATCGTGGCTGTAACGTCCCTGAGGGCGTAGAGTATCTTGTCCGCAGGCGCCAGGTTTCCGGTCTGTCCTGAAATCGCTATGCCGATTTGCTTTACATTTCCAATGAATTCCTCTCTTGAAAGAGAGGTCCTGAAACCCTTTATCGACTCAAGCTTGTCGATGGTGCCGCCGGTATGCCCCAGTCCCCTGCCTGACATCTTTGCCACGGGCACACCGCATGCTGCAACGATAGGTCCGACAACCAGGGTCGTCTTGTCGCCGACGCCGCCTGTACTGTGTTTGTCGACTTTAATGCCAGGGATCTCGGACAGGTTCATCATTTCGCCCGACCTCGCCATCGCCGCCGTCAGGTCGGCTGTTTCCCTTGAGTTCAGACCTCTTATGTAAATCGCCATCAGTAGGGCAGAAGCCTGGTATTCAAATACGCTCCCGTTACAGAGGCCTTCGATGAAGAAGTTTATTTCTTCAGTGGCCAGTTCTTTTCCGTCCCTCTTTTTCTCGATTATATCAGTTATCCTCATAAAACCACCTGTTTCACCAGTGATCGTAGGCACGCGCGCATTTCCGTCTCAGCATCCACGCTATACACATCACTGCCTGACTATCATGTTCAGAAAGCTCTCAGCGTCGAACCTGCCGCCTATTCCCAGGATCCCGGCTGCCGTCTGCGCCAGGTCGGAAAAAGTTTTCCTGATACCCAGGTTCACCCCGCTTCTGATTCTTCTTCCATACACCAGCAGCGGGACATATTCACGTGAATGGTCGGTGCTGGCCGTTGTAGGATCGCAGCCATGGTCCGCCGTTATGAACAATATGTCCTGTTCTTTCAAAGCTTCGAGTATTTCAGGCACTCGGTCGTCAAACTCCTTCAGAGCCTTTGCGTACCCTTCCGGATCGTTCCTGTGGCCGTATTTCATGTCAAAGTCCACCAGGTTGGTGAATATCAGCCCGCCGAATTCCTCCCTGATGTACCCGAGCGTTTTGTCGACCCCGTCCATGTTGTCCGTTGTGTGGACTGACTCAGTTATTCCCCTGCCTGCGAATATGTCATCTATTTTCCCGACAGCCCTGACTTCCAGGCCAGCTTCCTTCACATAATCCAGCAGTGTTTTCCCGGGCGGCTCCAGCGAAAAATCCCGCCTGTTGGCAGTCCTTGTGTAATTGCCCTCAGTGCCCGTAAACGGCCTTGCTATCACCCGCCCCACTGCATGTTCACCAGTGAGGATCCTCCTTGCGATCATGCAGATCTCGTAAAGCCTTTCGACCGGGATGATGTCTTCGTGCGCTGCGATTTGAAAAACACTGTCCGCAGAGGTATATATTATTGGATATCCTGTCTTAACGTGCTGATGGCCTAACTCATTTATTATTACTGTACCTGAAGCCGGGTAATTCCCCAGCGTCTTAGTCCCGATCTGTTTTTCAAACTGTCGTACCACTTCTTCAGGAAAACCTTCAGGGTATAATGGGAAAGGCTTTCGGAGCGTAATTCCGGCAAGCTCCCAGTGCCCCGTTGTGGTATCCTTACCGGCAGAACGTTCGGCCATCTTGCCATAGCATCCCAATGGTCTTTCAACGGCCCTGAACCCTACAATGCCATCGATATTTCCAAGGCCAAGCTTCTGAAGATTGGGCAGTGAGAAGCCGCTGACCGCCGCTGCTATATTCCCGAGCGTATCGCTGCCTTCATCCCCGTATTCCGCGGCATCGGGCAGTTCGCCGATACCCGCGCTGTCAAGCACGATTATTATGACTCTTTTCATATCGCCCACCTCATACCGGCAGTAAAAACGCCGGCGCTTAGTATATCTGCTGTCGCTGCCTGCACAGCAGTACTGTTATTGCTTCTATAACAGATTGTACCACAAAATTTCCTTCTGTATATCTTCAACACATTTGCCAGCATTGACATAACCCTGTGGATGGATGGATGGATGGACGGCCAATCCATTTGGGGCTGCTGCTTCAAATGCGGTCCCTTACATCTTTCGTAAAAATAAAAAACCTGCCGCCGGCAGGTTCGGTATTCATGTATCTTCAGTCATACATGAGATATCCTGGAGCATCCATGCGCACAGGTCTTCACGCCCTCGGATGCGTCTTCTTATATATCTCCTTTATCCTGTTTTTCGCGATCTGGGCATATACCTGGGTAGAAGAAATGTCGGAATGTCCAAGCATCTCCTGTATCGATCTCAGGTCTGCGCCGTTTTCCAGCAGATGTGCCGCAAATGAATGGCGCAGTGTATGCGGTGTGATATCCTTGTTTATTTTGGCCTGGTTCTTGTATTGCTTAATGATTTTCCAGAAGCCCTGTCTTGTTAGCCTGCTGCCGTTGATATTGACGAAAAGCGCTTTCTCATCTTCGTTCTGTACCAGCAGGGGCCTCGATTTGCTCAAATATTCCTTCAGTGCGTTTATGGCCATGGAGCCGATGGGTATCATCCTCTCTCTCGTACCCTTGCAGCACCTGATGTAAGCCAGATCCAGGTTCAGGTCGTCCAGGTCGAGCTGTATCAGTTCTGAGACCCTGATCCCCGTGGCATACAGCAACTCCAGCATCGCCTTGTCACGATATCCCTTGAGATCCACGCACTGTGGCTGTTCCAGCAAAAGCTCCACTTCTTCCGGTGACAGTATCTGCGGAAGCTTCTTTTCTACTTTCGGTGATTCAAGTTCTGCCGTCGGATCATGATCGATCAGTTTGCATTTTGCTATGTATTGATAAAAGGATCTGATCGATGCCAGGTTGCGTGATATTGTTGAAGTCGCCCTGCCCTTTTTCTGGAGATAAAGCAGATACGCGATGACTGTAGTTTTGTTCGTATTGGCGATATTATGCAGGTTTATCTCGTGCAGATAGGAGAAATACTGCTCAATATCCCGTCGATATGATTGCAGAGTGTTCAGCGACAGCCGTTTATCTTTTTCGAGAAAATCAACAAACTCCTGTACCAAAGCTTCCATCCGTACTACCCCTTTATATTTAAATGTTGTTTATCGCCATTGTTATTTATTGATTTTAATACATTTCAACTTCAATTGAAAGAAATTTTTTCTAATACATAGAAATCTTACTAGTTACGAGATAAATACCGCATAATGATTCCTTATTCTGCAATAAAAAATTGTTTATGTAAATATTATATACTGTTTTTTCTATATTATACTTATATTTTCTGATATTTTCATTTTTTCTTACTTTGAGGATCATTTTTCTTTTGATGTTTTACCGTGATACGGCTGCCGGCTGAAAAACGCCGGAAATGCATCCACCTCACCGCATTGCTTTATATCAGGCCACTAACGGGGCTATCATGCGGATCAGCACCGGTGCAACATATGCGTCGATCATTAATCCGACCATGGTCAGGCCGGTGAACAGCAACGCAACAAGGCAGTATGACAAAAAGGCCGTTTTCAGTCCAGGTTTCTGAAGCTCCGGGACTGCCCTGTTCCTGGCTAGTCTCATTGAAAAATTTATCCCGTTGACTCCTATGCCAATCAGGCATGGTATTATGATTATTTCCTTGGGGAATAATGCAAAACCCGTCAGCAGCATCCCTTTCATCCCAAGCGCATTTATTATGAACCCGGATGTAAACCCGGTCACGAATCCCCTGGCACATATGATCATGTATATAAAAGGAATGCCTATGACGGTAACGCCAAGGACCCAAAGCAGTCCTGTCATTTTCAGGTTTTCGATCAGCCCGGCGGTTATCAGTTCCCCGCTGCTGACGTGCTGGTTGCCGAACAGCTGAAGGAATCCATGGAGATAATTGGAGAGTTCATCTTTCTGCATTGCACTTAATCCATTTACAGTAAATGCTCCTGTTATAACTCCGAAAACGAATGACAGAAGCAGGAAGAAATACGTGTTCCGGTTGGCATTGAGGTGTTCCCTGATAATGTTTTGAAGCTTTTTGATCATAACCGTTCCCTGTCTTCTGCAATAAAAAATTTACAATACCATCATATGCTGATGATATTGTAAACTATTCCTCGGGAAATTATCGCTGCTTTCGTCTGTTCGCGGTATCCCCGTCTGTTCCGGGTATTCCGCTTATTTGTGCCGGATATCGATTTTACCGCTGATTATTCTGTCTGCAAGGAAGATGCCTATAATGCTCTTTGCATCCGTAATCTTTCCTTCCATCACCATGCGGAGCAGTTCATCAACGTGGTATTTCTCCGTCGTTATGAACTCATCCTCGTCCGCACAGCTGTCCCCTTCTTTCAGCCCTGTTGCCGCAAACAGGTGCAGAACCTCATCGGAAAACCCCGGAGTGCTGTGGACACTTATCAGGTATGTCAGCTTCTCTGCTGTAAGGCCTGTCTCTTCTTTCAGTTCCCTGTCTGCGCATACGGCCGGCTCTTCTCCCTTGTCAAGCTTGCCTGCCGGTATTTCCAGGGAAACTGCATCCAGCGGCTTCCTGAACTGCCTCACCATGTAGATTTCTCCATTTTCATTGATCGGTATCACAGCCGCTGCCCCCGGATGCCGTACTATATCACGCGTCGCTGTTTTCCCGTTCGGAAGCGTCACCGTTAGCATGTCTACATTTATTATATTGCCCCTGTATATGTTTTTTTCGTCAATTGTCTTTTCGTAATAATTCAATCCCCGTCATCTCCTTCTGTCGGCTGTGCCGAATTTTTCTTTATCTCACCGACCGCAAGTTTATCGCACCTGTTGTTGAACTCGTTGTCACTGTGGCCTTTTACCTTTATCCATGTAACATCGTGGATCCTGGACAGTTCGTCCAGCTGTTCCCAAAGGTCCCTGTTCTTTACCTCATCCTTGCTGCTGTTTACCCATCCGTTCATCTTCCATCCGGTTATCCAGCCGTTGTTGAAGGCATCCACAAGATAGGAACTGTCAGAATACAGTTCGACTGAACAGGGATATTTTAGTGCCTTCAGGCCTTCGATGGCAGCAGTAAGTTCCATCCTGTTGTTGGTAGTGTCAGGGTCGTAGCCGGTCAACACCTTCTCATGCCCCTCATACAGCAGGATGGCCGCCCAGCCGCCTCTGCCCGGGTTGCCTGAGCAGGCTCCGTCCGTATATATTTTCACCTTTTTCTTTTTATCAGCCATATCCTTACCTGCTTTCTGCGCTGCGGCCCATTTCTGCTGCCTTTGCAGTGCAGGCATCCATGGCGCTCATTATCGCATACCTGAATCCGCTTTTTTCAAGTTCCCTGACCGCCTCTATCGTTGTGCCTGCAGGAGAGCAGACCCTGTCCTTCAGTTCGGCAGGATGCTGGCCGGTCTCAAGTACCATCCTGGCCGATCCGAGCACAGCCTGGGCAGCCAGCCTGTACGCCGTCTGCCTGGATATGCCCTGCCTGACCGCACCGTCGGCCATGGCCTCGATCATCATGAAGACGTAAGCCGGACTGCTTCCGGTAAGTGCAACGACTTCGTTCATCAGGCTTTCATCCAGTTCCTCGGTTTTCCCGCAGCATCCGAAGAGTTCCCTGACGGTCATTTTTTCTTCTTCACTTATATGATCGCCAAAGCAGATCACTGTCATGCCTTCGCCCACCATAAGCGGCAGGTTCGGCATGGTCCTGACGACCTTTACTTTGCTGCCTGCATACTGCCTCAATTTTTCCATGCTTATGCCTGCAGCTATGGAAATAAGAATTTTTTCATCCGTAAAACTGTCCCTGCACTCCGAAAGGACCTGCGGCACAACTGCCGGTTTGACTGCCAGTATGACATAGTCGCATATGCCCGCAAGTTCTGCATTGCCGGAACATGTATTCACACCTGTTTCAGCTGCCAGGGCTTCCATTTTGTCCATGTCGGCATCGAATACGTATATGTTCCCGGGCTCGGATATTCCCGAACGCAGGATGCCCCTGAGCAGCGACGAACCCATGTTACCGGCGCCTATGAATCCTATCCTGTTCTCCATATCCCTCTCTCCAATCCGCAAGGTGATGGTCTCATCTCATTCTGTTGCCATGACCGCATAAGGCTGCGTCCATATATCATCCCGTATATAATAGCACACAGTTTGAAGGAATTTCCACAGCTAATTTTACTAACCCAGTTGACACAGTTCAGGGATGTATTGTAGAATATAGGAGTCCACCTTCATAAACAGGCGGACATGTATTTCTGAACAGTTCAGTCATAGGGGAGTAGCTCAATTGGTAGAGTGGCGGTCTCCAAAACCGTGGGCTGCGGGTTCGAGTCCTGTCTCCCCTGCCAGAAATACCAAGGCTTTCAGGCCTTGGTATTTTATTTTGAAAACCATTTGCTGACGTTTTGTTGACAGATTGTTGACAGTTTCCTATTTCCCGATTCCAATTCTGTCAGAGAATTGATTTGCATTGAACGATGCTGTCTTCGACAGTTCACCGGCGGCATGCATGGTTTCCGAAGGGTCAGCTTCGATATCCGGTCCGGCTTCCGTCGTTTCCGCTCCAGTTGATGCTTCAGCCATTTCTTTATTCTTTTTTATAAGCACCGAATCCAGCCATCCTGTCTTATGCTTCAGTGAAACATAGCCCATGGCTGACGCGATCAGGGCACCGATGGAATCGACGATCAGATCTTTCATCGTATTCACGAGGGCCTCCCGGCCTACCAGCAAAGTACCGTCTTCCAGCGCGAATTTCTGCATATTCAGGCCCAGCAGTCCGTCGAAAGCGTACTCATATATCTCCCACATCACGCCAAGCATGATGGCGAAGCAAAATGCAAAAAGTGAGACAAAAATCGGGCTCAGGTTGACCGGTATCCGCTCCGCGTCATTCAGCAGCGTCACGAACGAGAACCCAAGCGCCCCGAGCATGATGCCGCTGAGACCATGCAGCAGTACGTCCCAGTGTTTGAAATGATAGAAAAAGGCCCTTACCTCGCCGAGGTAGATGGCGCAGAAAAGGAAGATTACGAATATGATGTACATTACGCTGGGTATGGTAAGGCTGAGCTTTCTGGACAGGAAGCCCGGGAGAAACATAATAATTATACCGGCCGTACATTGCAGCAACATGAGTATGTATTCGCTTTCAGGCCTTTCTCCTTTCGATGTCCTGCCCCCCGGTACCATTATTATCCTTATTATGATGTAGATGACAGAAAGCACAAGAGAGCTGAATACGATGAGAGTCAGGATCTTTGATAACTTTGATTGCCTCATTGTAGTCTCCCCTTTACTGATAAAATTTCCATGCATCTTAAGATCGTTCCGCGTCCTATGCCTGGTTATTGTTCTGTATCTGTCCCGATCCAACGTATCACTGGTATGCCGTCACTTCAAAACTTCCGGCTTTAATCTTCCCGCTGCCGGAAAAGTCGATTACTTCGCACCGCTTCAGTACAGGGCTGAAATCACTGTCTATCCTGTAAAAGAGATCGATCTCTGCTATCATATTCACAGTTGCCACCCCAAATACAGGAAGGGGCACTTTAATTTCCGGCGTTCTGCCGTTTCTAACCAGCGCGAGTCTCGAATCCTCACTTATGCTGACCGAGACAGGGTCGATCCACGTCCTTTCCGCATATTGCAGCATTATTTCATCCGGCGGTTCATGCCCTTCCGCTTCTTCGATCACAATATCAGCGGAAAAACCGTGCAGCCTGTTGGTGACCGTCAGCAAATTCCCGCCTTTATTCCATGAGAATTCAAAACTGTCGATGAAATCCGCCAGTGTGTTGTCACTGGTGAATGAGTGGCTTTTATCCTTTTTGTAGCTGTAAATGAAGTAATTCGAGTAACTGAAAGACGCCCCATACCCGGGTATCACGATGAAAACGTCGGCAGCGCCGTCGCCGTCAAGGTCCTCGAATTCGATACTGCTCAGGAGTCCTGATGGATCGTTTTCCTTCGTGCAGAAAACGATCTGCCTTTCATTATCTCCGTCGCTTATGAGAAGCCTGCCTTCCACCCTGTTTGCCGTACCGTTCCCATTCTGCCCGGTGCTGACGACCAGGATCTGTTCATTTATACCGTCGCCGTCGAGATCGACGCTTGCGCTCTGAAGCAGTTTATAACCAGGCGGTTCGTTATATTCCTGCGGTGTTTCCGGGTCGTCACTGTCAGGTTCGATGCCAGGTGCAGCTTCACCGTCTGCCGGGTCCCCGGCTTCCTCATCAGATGGTATAGCGGATAACGGATCATTTGCTCCGGAGGATCCGGTACCGTTCTGAATTCCGCCAGTCGCCGGCAACACGCTGTCTGTCCCTGCCCGCATCGAATTGCTGCATCCGGCAGTTGCCAGAAGCAGTACCGATAAAATCAATGTTATTGCGACTAACCTGCTTATATTGCTCCCCCCAGTCATGATACGCAGAAAAAACGACAGCTTGTACGTTCTGGGTCTAATTATTATAATACCATCATTTCCGGCATTAGGCCAGTTATGTTCTGAAAAATAATATGTATGCCGGAAGTGCAACCATTACCAGGCATACCAGGATTATGAATACCGAGCCGGCCTTATTGTTGTTTTTCCAGTTCCAGACCGCATAGCTGACAGTATGGATCAGTGCATACACAATTAGCAGGATTATTGCTGCCCATGTAATAACCGACATACCCATCCTCCCGGCAAACGATCAGGGCGCGATATCCGGCACTGCCGAAAGTTCCGGCATCATCAGCCTGATTAAAAGGCCGGTGCGCCTGATCTCGAATTTGACTTCCACATTGAACTCGCTGTCTCTGTAATGAGACGGCCAGTCAAACTTCTTCCATTCATCCCACGTGAGAAAATTACCCTTCATATACCTTCCGAAGCCGCAGATATCCGAATCGAACTCTTCCGCCGTCCTCCTGAGGAATGACATCACGTTCTGCCTGATGACTTCAATGGTCTTGTTTTCTACTGCTTCCGGATATTTTTCGTATTCCAGCGTGCTCTGTACGGAAGTATAATCACCTTCAAGGTCAAGCTGCACAGTTATGTGCGGCCTCCCGTCCTTCATTACGACGGTAGTTTTGGGTCTTTTACGCTGTACTACATTCAGCACGATAACATTGCCGCCGTCATAAACATCAGGAATGGTCCAGTAGGAATGGCTGTACTTGCCGGTAACCATCTCGAAGCATACGGATTCTATACCGTTCAGCGTGCCGACCATTTTGCCGCCCTTAAAAACAGCGGTGCCCATCGCTACATTTTTCAGTTCGGAAACGACTGGAACATTTCCCGCCTCCTTTTGTCCCTCATCCAGGTAGTATTCACCGAATTTCTCCATCCTGTCGATATCTTCCACGCTTTTCTTGGGGTTTATTCCCGACAGTGCTGCAGTGGGCTCGATATCATCACGTTCAATGGCATGGTGGAAATCCGATATCCTGGATTCGGGGTAATATGACGAAAAGTCCTTTCCAAGCAGCAGTTCGTAGTACTTTGCCGGGTTGCTTTCCAGCACGGAGCTTACCTCCTTGAGATAAACATCCGGAGGGTCGTTCGACACTACGATGAACATATCAGGTCTGAACTCCCTGCCTCTCATAATGGCCTGGATATATTTCGCAATGCCTTTTTCAGCCAGTTCCCTTGAAATTACTATGACCTTCGCATGTGACATGTTGATTTCCTTGCTTATAACATTGTTTACCATGTTGAGCCCTGAATAGATCGACGGCGTATCTATGGTGATCACCGAAACGGGTTTCCCTCCCCCGCCGCCGCCTCCTCCGCCACTTTCTCCGCCTCCTCCGCCTCCGATGGAAAGCGGTGCGGCCAACTGAAGCGTCATCCTCAGGATATTGGCATGTCCGACATCCAGTCCTACAGCAAGGGGATAGGCCATATCATCTATTTCACGCTGGTCATAGCAGCCTGAAAGGGTCAAAGAGATGGCCAGTACAAGCAGACAGCATCCCAGCCTGAAAAATCCGTCCGTTCTCCTCATTTTCCCTTTGTCTCCCTTCTTCCTCTCTTCCTGAGACCTGCGGCAAACATGATCAATCCGATGAAACCGAAGGTTACGGCCCATCCCCAGGTGTTTACTATGCCTCTTTCTATTTCTATTACCGACAAAAGATCGACCGGAAGGAAAGCACCGCTGAACACTATGATCGCAAACGGGATTATCAGTGGTCTCAGGTATTTCAGCCCGGCGGCTTTTGAAACGGTATACACAGCAAAGAAAAAGACTGTCACAAGATAAATAAGTGCCGACATCACCCATATGAAAACGAACAGCGACTCGATCCTCTGGAAAAACCTCCCGAGCCCGATGAGCCTTGCCATGTTGAAAACCGGGAGGAATGGCTCCATGCTTGACGGATACGGAAATACGAGTATGTAGACCAGTGATCCTGTGACCATGAAAAATGAAGAAGCGATTATGGAAACATATCCCACCTTCCTGACATCATTATAACTTTCCAGGAACGGAGGAAGCATGAAAAGAACCAACAACTCTGCAAATACGGACGTTCTGTAGAATCCTTTCAGAAAGATGTCCTTCAAACCGGTCCCAAAAATCGGTGTCAGGTTGGTAATGTCAATTTTGGGCATTATCCCAAGCAATATCACAACATAGCCGGCAGTCACGATGGGGGCCACGATCGCATTATGCCGGACAATCGACTCGATTCCAAGGAAACCGGCTATCACTACCCCTGCCATGAAGAAGGCCATTACATAACTCAGCGGAGATGTGGGCAGGGATATTGTCTTTATATCCTCAGAGAATTTTCTCATCGTGAGAGCCGCCAGAACGAACAGGACACCTCCCAGTGTGAATCCGGCAACAGCCCTGAGGACCTTCCCTCCTGCCATTTCAGCAATATCAAGTATGTCCCTGCCTTCGAACTTCCTGTACAGCGATATCAGCACTGCATAGAGCAGCAATGCCACAGCGCCTATAATAACTGACATCATCCATCCCGCATTGCCTGCATCTTCCACTGTCATCCTGTTGAAATACAAAAAAATCTTGGTGCAGACAAGGTTGCTGATCAGCATTATTGCTTCCCATCTTCCAAATTTTATCCGTTTGTCCATCTGCATGAAATCCACCCGTTTCCGCTTACTCAGTCCTGCTTCTTTTTTTCAGTGTCCTGCTTCCATTTCATACTGATTTCTGCCTGCTTCTTTTTCTTCTTTGGATTCAGGTAATCCGGCCTGTCTTCCATTTTCCATTCAGGGGCTCTGAAAATGACGTTTTTATATTTGCCGGATGTTTTAGGCCCAAACGGTGACATGAACGGAACCCCGAAAGACTTTAGTGCAGCAGACCAACTGCCGATCACGAACAGTCCCACCGTTATCCCGAGGAAACCTGCCAGCGCTCCGAGGAAAATGAACGCGAAGCGCATTATCCGTACGGAGTATGCCAGCGAGTAATTGGGGATGGCAAATGAACCGATACCTGTCAGGGCAACGATAATGATCAGTACCGGGCTCACTATGTTAGCCGCAACTGCCGCCTGTCCAAGTATCAATGCTCCTATGATGCCAAGGGTAGGACCTATGGGACCCGGCACTCGCAGGCCGGCTTCCCGGATAAGCTCAAAGGAGAGCTCCATCAGCAGTATTTCCACAAGTGAAGGGAACGGGACCTTCTCTCTCGACGCTTCTATTGCCAGGAGCAGGTCCGTAGGTATCATCTCATGGTGATAGTTAGTGATGGCCACATACAGTCCCGGCAGCAGCAACGCGAGGAATCCCGCGACATATCGTATGTACCGAAGCATATTGACATATGGGAACCTTATATAGTTGTCTTCAGGAGAGTGCATAAGGTCGTACGCCGTTATTGGGACCACCAGTACATTCGGCGATCCGTCGACTATAATGGCGACCCTGCCTGATACCAGAAGTTCCGCTACATAGTCCGGCCTTTCTGTGGAGATCATCTGTGGCGACGGATAGAACGTACTGTCTTCTATCAGCTGTTCCAGTGCCCCGGCGTCCAGCATGTAATCGACACTGATCCCTTCCAGTCTCCTCCGGACCTCCGCCACCAGGGACTCATTGGCGACGTCTTTTATATATACTATCGAACATGGCGTCCGGCTTACTTTGCCAACCAATATATCCTCAGCTATCAGGTCTTCATCCTTCAGCCTTTTCCTGAGCTGGGCGCAGTTTGTTCTCAGGACTTCGTTGAATGCTTCCTGCGGACCCTTGATGATGATTTCATTGTTTGGTTTTTCAACGCCCCTGTGCTCCCATCCCTTCACGTCCGCGGCAAAGCAGACGCTCAGCCCGTCGACGAAAAGTGCGCATCCTCCGAAATTCACCGCTTCGACTGCCTTTTTATAGCCCTTTTCTATTTTTACCTGGCAGTGCGGCATCAACTGGCGCACGACATAATCCTCAAGGTTTTCGGCGGTATCTTTCAGGGGCATCACCGAATTCACCATCAGCGGCTTGAGTATGTAATTGTTGATGACTTCCGTGTTGGTCATTCCGTCGAAAAATATGATGAATGCCCTGATACTCCTGCATCCGTAAGTTATGTCGAACTCCCTGAGGATGATGTCGCTGTTCACAGGGATGCTGTAGACATCCTTCATGTGCGCGAGGTTGGCATCGATATCGCTTTTTACTTCATCGCCCGGTTCAGGTGGTTTTTCCGACTCAGCCGTTTTCTTTTCCCTCACTTTTTCAAAACTCTGAGCACCCTTGTCCCCTGCAGACCTTCCGCCGGGTTTCAGTATGAATTTCTCCAGCTTTTCCGGCTCTTCAAAGAACAAGTACTTTTTAAGCTGCCTGACGAAAAACGACAAACCGCATGCCTCCCATGCATCTGAATCCTGTGGGGCTGAAATGACTTGCCATTTAATGGCCTCATTAGTATCAGCCTGATCGGCCGTTTTTATGCAGAAGACCGTTCATGATTGTCCGCCTGGCTCCGTCGGACACGGAACTGCACATATGTGCTGCCTGAAAAGTATTATGTATTGAGAGAAGGGAATGAAACATATGAAAAGCCTGAAATCGGTTTCTCCTGCCGGCCTCGCGGTATTGTCCGCCCTGGCCGGCATCGTCCTCGTACTGGTACTGGACAGTGACAGCCTGGATGCGATAGGAAACGTCTTCGTCGGAATAGGCGGCATACTTCTCATTGCTGCCGCACAGAACGATTATCTTGACGAGCTTGAAAGAACGAAGCTGCAGAATGAAATCCTCGAAAAGCAGCTTGAATACTACAGTAACAGGAGATCCTTACCAAAGCCGTCAGTCTGATCTTACGCAGGGCAATCGGCAAAAACCTGCCACACTCTGCCCGGGTCCAAAAATATCAGTAATTTGTCAGAAGATTTACAGGAAAATGAAAACAGCGGGTATCCAGTAATCTGAAACCCGCTGTTTTGCTGGTCGGAGTGACCTGACTCGAACAGGCGACCTCTTGCACCCCAAGCAAGCACTCTAACCAAACTGAGCTACACCCCGTCAGCGCATAAGAATTATAGCATACCGGGAGTGTGTTGTAAAGCATATATTTGATCATTCAATTGTGTATAAACCGTTTTATCTGCTCCATTCGTCAGATTATGCCTGCTGCATTGTCAAAAACTCGGTCTTCTTCCCGTAACCAATACATAAATCATGTACGCAATAAATGCAAGAATGGCTATCGGAAGTACGACCCTGAGCGCAAAACCGAGCAGCGCCAGCGCTGCATACACCGCAACAGCAATTATACCGACCGCGACTGCCAGCCTGATAAGACTTTTCACAACCATCACCTCACATAACATTTTATAAAGCCGCAAGCTTGCTTATTCCGGATTATGGAACCTGCTTCTGATAATAGATACGTAATTGCAGTACAAATGTCTTGCGGCAAAGTGATAAAAGTGAAAATCCCTTCCGGCTGCGGCCCGGCATCATAATGCTGCATTGAAAGCTATCCTCTCGACCGCTTCCACGGCATATATCACATCATTTTCAGTATTGAAACACCCGACGCTGAACCTTACCGAACCCCGTCCGGACGTCCCCAGCATGACATGGGCGGCAGGCGAGCAGTGGAGACCAGCCCTGGTGCATATCCCAAAGTCCTTATCCAGTATGAAGCTCAGCTTTGCCGGGTCCATATCGGCCAGGTTCATCGCTACTATCCCTGAGTTCCTGTCACCGTCCGCGAAGCTGTACAGCCTGACACCCGGTATCTGCGCCAGGCCGTCTGCCAGGAGCCTGGTCAGTCTGCTTTTGTATTCGTGTATGGTCCCGGTCCCGATTTTCAGCACATAGTCGGCGCCGGCACCGAGCCCGACGATGCCGGGAGTGTTCAATGTGCCGCTTTCAAGCATGTCAGGCATGATTTCCGGCTGGTACACGTATTCGGAGTTGCTTCCCGTTCCTCCTTCCATCAGCGTCCTGAGCCTGATGCCCTCCCTTACGAAAAGGCCTCCGGTGCCCTGGGGCCCCATCAGGCCCTTGTGTCCCGGAAATGCCAGCATATCTATGCGCCAGGCTTCCACATCTACCGGGAGCGATCCTGCTCCCTGGGAAGCATCCACAAGGAACGGGATCCCGTATTCCCTCGCTGTCCGTCCTATTTCGGCAACCGGCATTATGATCCCGTTTACATTGGATGATAATGTGCTGACGATCAGGACCGTATTCTTTTTTATTTCCCTGCGTATGTCAAACGGATCGATCTCTCCGAAATCATTGCCTTTTACCACGGAAATCTCGATTCCCATATCGCGTTCGAGCGTCCTTAACGGCCGCATGACCGCGTTGTGCTCCATTGGCGTGGTTATGACGTGGCAGCCGGGGTAAACCAGGCCCTTGATGGCAATATTGAGAGCTTCCGTCGCATTTTTGGTGAAAGCAAGGCGCATCGGATCCCTGATGTTGAACAGCCTGCATACCGTATCGCGTGCACGGTTCACGGCCATCCCCGCTCTCAGCGAAAGGGCGTGTCCACCTCTGCCGGGGTTCGCGCAGTATTCCCGCATGCACCTGTCCATTTCGCGGCAGACGCAAGACGGTTTAGGAAAAGATGTGGCAGCGTTGTCAAGGTATATCATCAAAAAGCCCCCCAGCGTTATAGTCCAGTAATATACTATGACGTACGCCGGGGGCTGTTAACATATCCTGTTCATCCAGGAAGCCCTCTGTACAGGCAATCCGCGATACAGGCCATTCAGTGTGTCCGGGTCATTAAGCGCAGCAACAGACCTTCACCGCATTCAAATGGCTATTGCTGTGTATAGAGTTTGTATATGACGTTTATTCCCTGTATTCCAGGGCCTTCCCTGCCAGCTTCAGGACTACGATCGCAACAGCGCCGCCCGCTATCGCGGTGAACAGCTGCGGCCAGCTGAACAGGCTGATCAGCGTGGCAGCCTGCTGAGGCTTTATTCCGCTTACCAGGCTTGTAAAAGCAGTTATGGCTCCGTACAGGAAGCCAAACTTCAGTACCGATCCGACCGCAACGCCGATTATGCTCCCAAGGAGCTTTCCCGGTGTCCCGTCCTTTTTCCTGAACAACCAGAATGCCAGCACTATGATGGCGTTGCCGACTATTATAAAGGGTGAAAAGCCAAGTATCAGCGGCGCTATCGGTGCCTTATTTGTAAAGGCCGACACAAGCGGAGCTATGACCGATATGGCGATGCCGCTCCATAAACCGGCCGAAGCTGTTGCAACAAGCAGTGCGGCATTTACGACCGGTCCTACGATATAATTGTTGTACGGGATCATTTTCCCGAGCAGCTGGAATGTTATGACGACAGCCAGCAGCAACGCAGTACGCGTAAGAAGTTGTGTCCTGATTTTCATACGTATCTCTCCAGTGTTTGCTTGCATGATTTTCTATCGATTAAATTATACCACCAGATTGTACTGCCGTTGCAAAAAAAAATAAAGGTACTCTGACGTACCTTCTGCTTACTGGACCAGCACAGGTTCCAGCTGTTTTCCTTCAAGAGCCGCCTGAATCGCAGGTATGATCAGGTCGAACCTGGCCACCAGCGAATTGCATTTCTTCTGCGGATCGTCCTGCCTGTATGGAACAAAATATACATTTTTGCAGTTCTGGAGCAAACCGATGTTCCTGGCATTTATCCCGAGCCCGTCATTGGTAGACGGCGCCAGCAACAACGGCCTTCCGTTCCGCAGGTGCGCCTTGCACGCCATGGTAACGGGCGTGTCGGTGATGCCGTTAGCCAGTTTCGCCAGTGTGTTCCCCGTACACGGCGCCACCACCAGTATATCGAACAGACCTTTCGGACCTATCGGTTCCGCATCGATGATCGTCTTTATGATCTTATTTCCCGTTACTGCCTCCATCCTCATTTTCCAGTGCTCGGAGCTGCCAAAACGGGTGTCATATTTGTCTACCGAATATGATATGATCGGCGTTATATCGGCTCCCGTGGCCGACAGTTTTTCAAGTTCGGTCATCACGCTTGAAAACGTGCAGAATGAGCCGGTGAATGCAAATCCGATCCTCACACCTTTCAGATCCATGTTTACACCCCCATTTCCTGCAGGATGTTGTAAATCGTCTGTTTCATGTAACCTGCGGCAGTCACCGGAGCCACCTTGCCGGGCAGCGACAGTGCCCAGATGACCTTGATCCCGATCATCTTCGCCTTGTCGAAATCCACTCCCCCGGGTTTTGACGCCAGGTCTATGACAAGACTTTCCTTCCCTATCAGTTCCAGCTTTTCCTGATCGAGGATCCTGCTTGGAATCGTGTTGATGATCAGGTCCATACCGGCCAGGTATTTGTCAAGATCGTCCATATAGACCGGTTTGATGCCATAGGCTTTCAGCCATGCTATGTCCGGATATTTCCTTGTCGCGACATATACCTCCGAACCAAGTCCGGTCAGCATATTTGCCAATACTTTGCCCAGCCTGCCATAACCCAGTATCAGCACATTGCTTCCGTTCAGTGTTATCGGCAGTTCTTCCATCGCTATCTGGATCGCGCCCTCGGCAGTCGGAATGGCATTGAGGACAGCCATCTCTTCGCGTTCAAGTATGTCTATGGGCATGATATTGTATGACTGCGCTATCTGCAGGATCCTGCCGCTTATCCTTCCCGCGATGAACAGCTGGTTTTCCTTCATGATCCTGAATACATCGCTTATATGTATCTTGCTGTCGTGGAATGGCGCATTCAGTATTTCATTCTCATTCGTGCATGGCAACGGACCTATGACGATATCGGAATCTGCAATGGCAGCCTCCAGATCCTCTGCTTCCGTCAGGCTCGAACCAAAGCCGGCATTTTTGAAGCCGAACAGGCTGACACGGTTCCCGTCGGAACGGATTGCTTCCGCCATCTTGACATTCCTCAGATCGCCGCCGATCACAGCATATTTCCTGGAATCCATAACTTTACCTCCCGTAGCTGACACACATGCTAATTCATTTTATGTATATCCCGGGAGTCAAGTGCTTGTATAACAACTGACGTGCCCGGCACGACAGCTATCGTACACAGACGACTGTCATGCCGGGCACGCCGGTTTTGGTCCACGTTAGTTTTATCGTCTTTTTATCCGAAAATCTCCTCACACTGGCCGGCGTCGATATTGCCGACCACGGAAACGCCTTTCCTGCCGCTTCCGAATATGCGGACTATCATCCTGTCTATATCGTCCATAGTTATCGAGCTGATTTTGTCAAGTATCTCATCAGGCGTGTATATATGCCCGAGCAGCACCTCGGATTTGCCTATGCTGTTCATCCTGCTGCCGGTGCTTTCAAGACCAAGTATATAGTTGCCTTTCATCTGCTCTTTCGTTCTTTCCAGCTCGTCCCTGGTCATCCCGTGCTTTTTCAGGTTCACTATTTCTTCTTCAATGAGACTTGCCACGATTTTCAGGTTTTCCGGATTCATACCTGCATATATCGTAAAAAGGCCGGTATCTGTATATGTTGTCGGGTATGAATATATCGAATAGACGAGTCCCTTCTCTTCCCTGATCTTCTGGTACAGCCGCGAACTCATGCCCCCGCCGAGCAGGTTGCTTATGGCAAGGAGCGGATAAATATCATCATCCCCGGTCCTTATGCCTTCAAACCCGATGCAGACATGGACCTGTTCCGTGTCCTTTTCCTTTACGCGTATCGCGGGCATGAATTCAGCCTTTTGGGGCTCCTGCCCCTTCACGTCCCTGGGTTCCCGGCTGCCGAAATATTTCTCCAGCAACGTCTCAAGCCTTTCTTCGTCATAATTGCCGGCTATCGCAATGACCGTATTAGACTGGGTATATCTTTCATTCATATAATCCAGTATCATACTGCGGTTTATGTTCCCCAGCGAGCTTTTTGTCCCGAGTATGGGCTGACCTATGGAAGTGCCTAGCCATACGGTTTCCGAGAGCATGTCATGCACGAGATCCTCCGGTGAATCCTCGTACATGTTGATTTCCTCGAGGATGACCTTCTTTTCCAGCGCAATATCCTTATTGTCGAATAAGGAATTGAAGAACATGTCGCTCAGCACGTCCAATGCTGTTTCGATATGCTCATCGAGCGTCCTGGTATAGAAGCACGTACATTCCTTGCCTGTAAAGGCGTTGATCTGCCCGCCTATATTGTCTATACACTCCGCTATCTGCGCCGCGGTCCTGTTTCTGGTGCCTTTGAAAAGCATGTGTTCAACGAAGTGTGATATGCCGTTGTTATCAGTGTTTTCATTCCTCGATCCTGTCCTGACCCAGATGCCGGTCGAAACGGACCTTACGTACGGAATCCTTTCGCATACCACCCTTATGCCGTTTTTTAACTTAAACTTCCTGTGCATACTACCTCCCAAATAAAAAAGGACGGTTTCAACAGTTGCCTCAGCCGCTGCGGAACCGTCCCTGTTCAGCTGTATCAGCGTTTTGCGGAATCGTTCTCCGGCAGCGCATCTTTCCTTGAAAGATTGATGCGTCCCTGCCTGTCTATATCCAGAACCTTGACAAGCATCTGGTCTCCGACTTTGCACACATCCTCGACTCTCGACACTCTCTTGTTGTCGAGCTTTGAGATGTGTACGAGCCCTTCCTTGCCAGGCGCGAATTCGACAAACGCGCCGAAATTCATTATTTTTGTCACTTTCCCGAGGAATACCTGGCCCGGCTGCACATCCTTCGCTATCGCCTCTATTATCGCCAGAGCACGTTTGCCGGACTGTTCATCCGGTGCAAAGACGAGTACCCTGCCGTCATCCTCGATATCGATCTTTACTCCGGTCTCATCGATTATCCTGTTTATAACCTTTCCGCCAGGGCCGATGACTTCCCTGATCTTCTCAGGATCGATGTCCACCCTGTACAACTTGGGTGCATACGGTGAAAGCGACTTCCTGGGCTCGGATATAACAGGCAGCATGACTTCGTCGAGTATTTTCCAGCGGCCTTTTTTAGTGAGTTCCAGGGCCTGCTCGATGATCTCATATGAAAGCCCGTCCACCTTAATGTCCATCTGGATCGCAGTGATGCCTTTCTTCGTGCCTGCCACCTTGAAGTCCATATCGCCGAAGAAATCCTCGATGCCCTGTATATCCATGAAGGTAACGAACCTTTCGGGATTTTCCTCATCGATGACAAGGCCGCATGAAATACCTGCGACAGGCGCTTTAATCGGCACGCCTGCGTCCATGAGCGCGAGTGTGCTTCCGCATACGCTGCCCTGTGAAGTGGAACCGTTGGACATCAGTACTTCAGAAACCAGCCTGATGGCGTACGGGAATTCCTCTTCGCTCGGTATGACAGGCTCCAGCGCCCTTTCTGCAAGCGCGCCGTGCCCTATTTCCCTTCGGCCGGGGCCTCTTGAAGTTTTGGCTTCCCCTACGCTGAAACCGGGGAAGTTGTAGTGGTGCATGTACCTTTTTTCTTCCTCGAGGTCAACGCCGTCCAGCATCTGTACGTCGCTCATCGAGCCAAGAGTAGCCACGGTCAGCACCTGTGTCTGTCCTCTCTGGAAAAGGCCTGACCCATGGGCTCTCGGAAGCAGCGAAACAGCTGCGTGCATGGGCCTTATTTCGTCGAGTTTCCTGCCGTCTACCCGTTTGCCTTCATTGAGTATATATTCCCTTACTATTTTCCTTTCGATCTTGTACATGGCTTCCGCTATCTGCGCGTCACTCTCGGGGAATGTTTCAGCCAGCTGCTGCTTCACTTCCTCGGTAAGGGCCGATACCCGTTCATCCCTTACAGCCTTGTCATCGGTCAGAACGGCTTCGCGCAGCTTTGCGTAAGCAAGTTCATATACTGCATCGTACAGTTCCTTCGGAACTTCGGCGGACTGGTATTCAAACTTGGGCTTTCCTATTTCAGCAACTATGCCATTTATGAACCCGACGATCTTCTTGATCTCCTGGTGGCCTTTTTTGACCGCCTGCAGCATTATTTCCTCTGAAACTTCCTTTGCACCGGCTTCGATCATGGTGATCTTTTCACTTGTGCCTGCCAGTGTGACATACATCTCACTCTTTTCCCTCTGCTCAGCAGTGGGGTTGATGATGACTTCCCCGTCTACCAGTCCAAGTACGACACCGCCTATCGGGCCGTTGAACGGTATGTCGGAAATGCTGAGAGCGACTGAAGTGCCGATCATCGCCGCTATCTCGGGTGAATTGTCCTGGTCGACCGAGAGCACCGTGTTCACTACCACGACATCGTTCCTGAGGTCCTTAGGGAAAAGCGGACGAATGGGCCTGTCGATGACTCTCGCGGTCAGTATCGCCTTTTCAGACGGCTTGCCTTCCCTTTTTATGAATCCTCCGGGTATTTTTCCGACAGCATACAGCTTTTCTTCATAGTCAACGCTCAGGGGGAAGAAATCGATGCCCTCCCTTGGAGCAGGCGATGCTGTCGCCGTGGACAGGATGACGGTGTCCCCGTATCTTACGAGCGCAGATCCGTTGGCGAACTGCGCCAGCTGGCCGGTCTCAATGGTGAGATTGCGGCCGGCAAGTTCCATGGTGAATGTTCTGTACATATAATGCCTCCTTCGTAATGCTGCATGACGGAAGAGGCAGTTGATACAGAAAACGGACACCAGAAACCGTAACCTTTCTGAACCCTCCGTTTTACGGATCCTGGTCTCTGTTCTCTGTCAACTACACAATCTTCCTGTCAGCAGCTTATTTTATTTTTATTATAATTCAGCTTATCATAATAAGCTATTATTACACCATCACGTAAAAATAATGAGCGGGGTAACCCGCCCACTGTTATTTTCTCAGGTTGAGCTTTTCTACGATCGCACGGTATCTTTCTATGTCTTTTCTCATCAGGTAATTGAGCAGACCCCTTCTCTGACCTACCATCTTCAGAAGACCTCTCCTGGAATGATGATCCTTTTTGTGCTCCTTAAGATGTTCGTTGAGATGGTTGATCCTTTCCGTGAGGATCGCGATCTGCACTTCCGGCGAACCGGTGTCTGTTTCATGCAGCCTGTATTTTTCGATAATTTCTGTCTTTTTTTCCTTCTGCATCGTTATTGCCTCCTTTTCTTTTAAACGCCATGAGCCAGGTAGACGGTCGGAGTGTCCGGCAACCGAGCCCATGGTTAATTATCGCACTGAAGTATTCTAACATATTATTCCCGTAAAGTAAATGATATATTTTGATCAAAAGTCAAATTTCCAGTTGTATGCCCTGCCCGCCAGTTTTTTTACTTTATCGGCAAAACCTTTGACTTTTATGACAGGATATGATGTCTCGAATCCCATGTTTTTTCCGGGAGCAAGCGT
>Ga0134092_1000918_pt1 | contig 27815 bp, 28 predicted proteins | sample 3_6taG_FD_94454 | JGI IMG/M metagenome (GOLD analysis project Ga0134092, IMG submission 94454) | Switchgrass degrading microbial communities from high solid loading bioreactors in New Hampshire, USA - 3_6_20_6_A3 metaG | ecosystem: Engineered > Bioreactor > Semi-continuous > Anaerobic >... | reverse complement strand
TCCAACATTCACGGAGCAATATCTGAAAATGTGTGAAAACTAGAGAACCGCCGTGTACCGAACGGTACGCACGGTGGTGTGAGAGGTCGATAGGTGAATTAATCACCTATCTCCTACTCGATTCTACAAACTGAACCTTTAATCCATTTGGATCCAATACAAAGAAAAATCTTGTATGAGGATTTGGCTGGAATGGACCGCTGTGGATTTCTATTCCTCTTTCCTTTACAAAGGCCATCATATCATCTAAAGAATCCACCTGAAAACCTATGGAAATACTTTGCCCCATATTGATTTCTTTAATGTTTTCATTGCTGATCAGCTCTAATTTTGTTTCCCCGTCTCCAAGAAATACTATCTCCATCTCTGGGCCCGCCTGAAATCTGTTATGAACAGGAAGACCAACAATTTCTTGATAAAATTTCAGGGACTCCTCCATGTTTTTTACTGTTAATGTAGTCCAGCAGAATTTCAATAGTACTCACCTCATCTTTTGATTTTTATAAGCCATAAGAAACCTTTTTTATTATTATATATCTTACGAGGTAAGGCATGCAATTTATCAAAGGCTCTCATTCGGCAAAAACACATATAGGCTTGCATTTTTCTTAAACGAAGATGTACTAAATACCTATATGTTTAAGCCATAAAAAAGGTATATGTTCAAGATTGATAAAAGGATATTCCGGGGATATGCAGAATAAGACAAAAAATGAGAAAAATAGGACAAAAGTATCAGAAGTATTTACATCTATTGGCGAATTATGTATGATAAAATATAATTATGTATATTTTCAGACAATAGGATTTAACTAGCAGATATTCCTTATTTAGGATGTGAGTTGTTGATATGTTAAAGTTATTAATATTTGTTCTTTTGGCCAGTGCTTTAGTCTTATTTTTCTGCAATAAAGCAGTAAAATTTTTCAATAATCTTTTGTTAAAAAGAAACTACAGATTTACTGAGAAGTTTCTATATTTTCTGGTGAGTTTTGCAATTCTGCTCATATCTGTCTTACTTGGAAAAGGAATTATTTATTATCTTATGTGATTGCAGAATGAAATTACTTAGCTAATTTACAATATTAAAAAATTTATAAATTATATAAGGGGAGAGATTTTATGTCAAAGATGATAAGCATGTTGGAAAAGTTCAGAATAGTAGAAAAAGCTAATGAAAATGAGGAACGAGTTGTAAATCAGGAAAACAAAGTAACGGAGGTGAATTTTGCCCAAAAAGCAAGTGAAAGCGGTAAGCAACCACAAAACAACACTCATAATCCTAAATCATCAAACAGAGATGATAATAAATCAGGATTTGAAAGAATGACCTACGATAGGAATAAGTCTATAGAAGAGATATATGCGGCTTATGAGTTGGAGAACAGCAATATCAATACAATTTTCATGCTGGGAAATTTCATAAATGCTCTTCCGGAAAACTTACCTTATGCTGTGCATAAAGCTTCAGTGATGAATATAATCAACGCATCAAACACAAACATCAATATTTTGATGTCTGATGGTGAACGCAGATTGAAAGCACTCAGCGAATTTGCAAGGGATTTCAATAATGCTGTAAACAGCACCATACAAAATCATAAGGAAGAGATTAATAAGCTGAAGCAAATGATAGACTATTACGAAGAAGAAATATATGCTAAGCAAAAAATGCTTGAAGAACAGAATAACATAATCAAATATGAAATTCAAAGAATCACTAATATAATGAATTTCTTTAAGAAAGAGGAGTAGCAACATACCATAAATATGCCTTAAGATTAGAGGGATTCTATGGAAAAGAAAAAGTATCGACTTACTAAAGCTGCTAAGATTATTGGACTGGAATTTTCTATATGTGTTATCGGGTTGCTACTTGGCTTCTATTGGGAGATATATGATAAAAATACGAAATGGGAGAAGCTTATATACCCTGGTATTAAGGTTGCAGGAATAGATTTAAGCGGGAAGACCAGAACAGAGGGTAGTAAAATCATTGAAGCAGAGTATATAACTCCTTTGCTTGAAAAAGGACTTAATATAATTATTAACGGCAAGAGCTATAAAATGGATTGCTCCAGGCTGATAACTTCTTATGATATTGAGGCTGGGATTGATAAAGCTATGATGACGGGCAAAAGCCTGGGCTCTCTTAATAGTTACAAGCTCATTAAGCATGGCTTATCCAACAAATACAGTATTGATTATAAATACAATGAAGCTTATCTCAGAGAATTCACCAGCATTGTAGAAAAGGATATCAATAGAGATCCGGAAAATGCAAAGGTTAGAATAACCCCGGAAGATAAAGTGGAAGTCATCGATGACATAAAAGGATATAGGCTTGATGTAGAAAAATTTGAAGAAGAAATAAAAAGAAGCATTGAATCAGGAGCATTAGATGAGGTTGTATTAGAAGCTCCTGTATTGGAAATAAGAGCTTCAATAACTGCAGAGGATCTACAGCCAATAGATGCAAAAATATCTTCTTTCAGCACAGATTTTTCTTTTTCTTCAGCTGCAAGAATAAATAATATTGAGTTAGCTGCCAATGCAATCAATGGAATTATACTTATGGATGGAGAAATTTTCAGCTTTAATGAACAAGTTGGAGAAAGAACAAGAGAAAGAGGATATAAGGCAGCGCCTGTGCTGGAAGATGGCAACTATAAGCCAGGCATAGGCGGAGGCATATGCCAGGTTTCTTCTACCCTATACAGAGCTATATTAGACAGCGGGGTGGAGGTTTTAGAGAGAAAAGCTCATGGACTGCCCCCCTCTTATATTGGGATAGGTTTGGATGCAACGGTATCTTGGGAAAATATTGATTTAAAGTTTAAAAATAATTTAGGATTTCCCCTTCTCATTGATGCTTACTTAAAAGAAAAAAATATTTTTATTGACCTATATTCAAATTCAAATTTGAAAAATCGTACATATGTGATAAAAAATAATGTTTATCAGAAGATTGAGCCCAAAACTGAAACCATTGATGATGTTAATCTGCCGGCAGGAGAAACTTCCGTTGTAAGACGTGGATCACCAGGCTATAAAGTAAGAGTCATAAGAGAAGCTTATGAAAATAATCAATTAGTAAATTCAGAAGTCATTTCCGACGATATATACAGACCAGTGAATCAATTGATAAAAAAAGGTATAAAAAATTAAAAAAAGATAAAAAAACATTTGCAATTTATATATTATGGTGTTATACTTAGCAAGAAGTGTGATGAGATTGCACTTTGAAGATTAAAACGAGATTAACAACATTTCTCCTTTGAAGCGTTGAGTCAATCAGTTTTAATTTTAAAAATTAAAAAGGAGGAATGTTGAGATGGCAGATAAAACATTAACTTGCAAAGATTGCGGCAAAGAGTTTGTGTTCACAGAAGGTGAGCAGGCTTTCTACAAAGAAAAGGGTTTTGAGAATGAACCACAGAGATGCCCTGAGTGCAGAAAAGCTAGAAAGCAGCAGAACAACAGAGGCTTTAGAAGATAATTCTATATTAGCAATGAACCCTATAGGAATTAATTCTTATAGGGTTTTTGTGTTGTAGATGACAAATAATAATTGTGATAAATAGAAAAGAAGAAAGAAGGGATTTAATGGAAATTGTAAAATTCAGCGATTTGGGATTGAATGAAAAAATACTTAAGGCAATAGATGATATGGGATTTGAAGAACCTTCAAAAATACAGGAACTGGTAATACCTGTTGTGTTGGAAGGTTTTGATGTTATAGGCCAGGCTCAGACGGGGACAGGCAAAACTTTAGCATTTGGAGCTCCCATACTTAGCAAGTTAGACGGAAACAGACAGGGAAAGATAGACGCAATAATACTTACCCCGACAAGAGAGTTGGCAATCCAGGTTAATGATGAGTTAAATCGCATAGCCAAGTATACCAAGGTAAGGCTGCTGCCTGTATATGGAGGTCAGCCCATAGAAAGGCAGATAAATGCTTTAAAGAGAGGTATAGATATTGTGGTAGGAACTCCAGGCAGAGTTCTTGACCTTATCAGAAGAGATATTATAGATTTAAGCAGAATTAAATTTCTGGTTCTTGATGAAGCCGATGAAATGCTGGATATGGGCTTTATAGATGATATAGAAGAAATAATAAAAAGTTGCAGCAGAGAGAGACAAACCATGCTTTTCTCTGCCACAATGCCTGAAGAGATAAGAAGTTTATCAAAAAAGTATATGGCAGAGGATACAAAGTATATTTCTATAGTAAAAAATACCATGACTGTTTCAACAGTATCCCAATATTATTATGAGGTGAAGGAAAAGGACAGATTTGAAGCACTTTGCAGGATATTGGATGTGGATGAACCCAGCAGCGCCATCATATTCTGCAAAACTAAAAAAGGCGTGGATGAGCTGGTGGAAGCATTGGATAAGAGAGGATATAATGCAGAAGGAATGCATGGAGACATGAGCCAGAGTCATAGGCTTAGCACTCTGAGAAAATTCAGGGAGGGCAATCTGGACTTTTTGGTGGCTACGGATGTGGCAGCAAGAGGCATCGATGTAGAGAATGTATCCCATGTAATAAACTACGATTTGCCTCAGGATACTGAATCCTATGTTCATAGAATAGGAAGAACAGGAAGAGCTAATAAAGAAGGAACAGCTTATACCCTGGTTACTTCAAGAGAGTACTATATACTGAAGCAAATAGAGAAGGCAACAAGAAGCAAAATAAGAAGAAAAGAAGTGCCTACCATAGATGAAATATTCTTATCAAAATATAAAGGAATAGTTGAAAAGATCAAGGAAGCTATAGAGAAAGAAGAACACAAAAGATTTGTACCTTTGGCAACAGAGCTTGATGAAGAGTTTAATCTTGTAGATGTGGCTGCTGCTTTATTCAGCATAGTCCTTGATAAAGAAGTGGGCGCTAATTACTCCGAAGACAGCATAGGGGCTGGGAGCACATATGTGAGATTGTTCCTGAGTGTAGGAAGAATGGATAAGATAAATCCAAAGGTTTTGCTTCAATTTTTCAGCGATAATGCAGATATAGATAAAGAGGACATTGGAGATATTGATATCATGGAGAAATTCACCTTTGTAAATGCTACAAGTGATGCTGCAAAGGATATAATAAAGCATTGCTCTGGCAAGAGATTGATGGGAAGAAGAGTAAATATAGAGGTATCAAGACCAAGATAAAAAAAGCGGGGGTTAATCAACCTCCGCTGCTTCTTTAAGCAGGTTTTCAAATATCTGTCTTACAGGCAATATATCCTTAATCTTATATACAAACTCCCCTGCAAACATCAGGGCTTTTTTCTCATTGCCATTATCGCAGGCATTTATGAGAGCATCCATTATGCAGAAATTATGGCTGCATCGCTTTAGACATGCTATGCAGTTGCTGTTGTCTTCTGCTTCTCCTTTTTCTATCATGTTGTAGAATTCATTCCTTATGCATTGTCCGGGCAATCCTACAGGGCTTTTTACATGTACAACATCTTCCTTGGCAGCTTTTACATATAGCTCCTTCATTTCTTTTGAAGCATTGGATTCTATGCTGGCAGCAAATCTGGTACCCATCTGAACACCGCTGGCACCAAGTTTGATTACATCTGCTATATCTCTTCCGGTTATTACACCTCCGGCACCTATTACAGGAATATCTACTTCTTTGCAAACTTCAGGCAGTATTTCTCTCATAGGTCTGTCTGTGCCCAGATGACCTCCTGCTTCCTTGCCCTCTACAACCACTGCTGCAGCTCCCAGCTTTTGCGCCATTGATGCAAGCTTAGCAGAAGATACTATAGGTACAACGGGGATATCATATTCTTTTCCCCAGGAGAACATATCCCTCGAAAAACCTGCACCTGATATGAGAAGATCTATGCCTTCAGCCATAGCAGTTTTCACAAGCTCGGAGAAGTTTCGTACCGCAAACAAAACATTGACACCGATGATTCCCTTGGTCATGGATCTTGCAAGTCTTATCTCATTGATTAATTCCTCTATAGTCATGCCTGTGCCGGCAATGACGCCAACACCCCCCTGATTCGCCACTGCAGCAGCAAGAGGAGCAGTAGATATTCTTACGGCCATTCCTCCTTGAATAATTGGTACAGGGATTGTCAGTCTTCCAATCTTTAACTCTTTTAAAATCATATTTTTTCTCCTTATTTTAATACCAGGTATTAAATGTTGATACTATTATAACATGTTAGTATTGATGTAACAATTAATTTTTTAGACATTGGAATATTTGGAATTAAATTATATAATTAAGATGATGCTGGATTGATAATTTTAGAACAGGGGGAATAATAATTGCTGAAATTTTTGCTTCAGGGTTTTATGCTGGGAATCGCCTATGTAGCACCTATAGGTATGCAGAATTTGTATGTTATAAATACAGCAATAAGCAAAAGCAGGCTGCGAGCATACCAGGTAGCGCTGATAACGACTTTTTTTGATATCTCCTTGGCTTTAGCATGCTTTTTTGGTATGGGTGCCTTGATGGAGAGATCTGTCATTCTCAAAACCATAGTCCTCTGCATAGGTTCTATAGCTGTCATATATATAGGAATTCAACTCATTAGAAGCAAGCCTGATACAAATAATAATGTTGATGTAAATAAATCACTGATTGAGGTTGTCATAGCCTGCTTTATGGTAACATGGATAAATCCTCAGGCATTAATAGACGGAACTTTGCTTCTGGGCGGAATAAGAGCTTCATTGCCTTCTGATGCAGCAGGCTTTTTCATACTGGGGTCATGTCTGGCTTCATTCTCCTGGTTTACAGGATTGATTACTGTAGTATCAATTTTCAAAAACAACTTCAGTCATAAGATAATTAAAGGAATAAATATCATATGCGGAAGTATTATAGTATACTATGGGTTAAAGCTGGCATATAATTTTATTCAAATCATTGGAAAACCGTAACAATTGTTACGGTTTTAATCTTATAAATTGTATATAATAAAATCATAAAATATATGAGGAGGAATTGACATGGCAAATAAGACTTTCCAGTTGGAAACATTGACATGTCCCAGCTGTGCGGCAAAAATAGAAACGGTTTTGAAAAAGATGAAGGGCGTTAAGGATGTGGAGGTTTTGTTTTCTTCCAGCAGGACCAAGGTATCCTTTGATGAAACAGTTACAAATCAGGATGAGATTAAAAAGACCATAGAAAATTTAGGTTACGATGTATTAGGTGTGAAATAAAGGTGGCGCTATGTTTAAGATAAGCAGAGGCCAAAGGGTAATAATATCGGGACTGCTGATTCTACTGTCTTTTGCTTTTGGATATTTAAATCTCAATCCTATTCTTAAGGATGCTTCTATGATTGCTGCTGCATTAGTAGCAGGTTATCCTATAGCTTTGAATGCTTTCAGAGCTATAAAGTTCCGTATTGTAGGCATTGATGCCCTAGTTACCCTTGCAGTTATCGGAGCTTTAATAATAGGGGAATACTGGGAGGCAGCAGCAGTAACATTCCTTTTTATGTTCGGAGCTTATCTGGAAGGCAAAACACTGGAGAAAACCAGATCTGCCATAAAGTCTCTTCTTGATTTGGCGCCAAATACCGCTAGGGTCATAAGGAATGACAAGGAAGTAGAAATTCCTGCGGGAGACGTAGTTAAAGATGAGATAGTAATAATAAAACCGGGTGAAAAGATACCTGTAGATGGAACTGTAGTAGAAGGCAGCTCCTATGTGAATCAGTCGGCCATAACAGGAGAATCAATACCTGTCAGCAAGACCATAAATGATACTGTTTTCTCAGGAACTGTCATTGAGTCAGGTTACATTAAGGTCAGAGCTGATAGAGTAGGCGAGGATACTACGTTTTCAAGAATTCTTCAAATGGTTGAGGAAGCCCAGGATAAAAAGGCCAGGACCCAGAAGTTTCTTGAGGTTTTCTCCAAATATTATACGCCAAGCATAATAGTTTTAGCAGTTTTAGTATTCATAATTACCAGGGATGTTGAATTGGCACTTACCCTGCTGGTAATAGCATGTCCAGGAGCATTGGTGATTTCAACACCTGTATCAATTGTTGCGGGTATAGGCAACGGAGCCAGACACGGTGTGCTTATGAAAGGCGGAGAAGTTATAGAAAAGCTGGGAACAGCCAAGGTATTGGCATTTGATAAAACCGGAACTCTTACAATAGGAAAGCCAAAGGTAACCAAAATTAAAGCTTTTCATGGAGAAGAAGAGGAAATATTGAGAATCGCTGCCATTGCGGAAGGATATTCGGAGCATCCTCTTGCCAGAGCCATATTGGAGGAGGCCGGCAAAACCTTTGAAAGCCTGCCCAGCCCTGAAGCATCGGAGATAACAGCAGGTCATGGACTGAAGGCTTTGGTAGAAGGCAGAATCATTCTGGTAGGCAATCGGAAGCTGATGGGTGAAAATAACATAAATATTACACAGGAAATTGAAGAATATATAAGCCAGGAGGAGTCCCTGGGCCAGACTGTGGTGATAACGGCTGACAGGGATAAGGTATTAGGAGTAATATCAATAGCTGATGATATAAGGGAAGGGGCTGTTGAACTGATCAAGCGGCTCAAAGCAAAGGGAATAAAGAGGATAGTTATGCTCACAGGAGATAATGAAAGAGCTGCAGCAGCCATAGCAAATAAGCTTGGACTGGATGATTATTATGCCGAATTATTGCCGGAGGGAAAGGTAGAGATGCTGAAAAAGCTTCAGGAGGAATATGGAACCACAGCCATGGTAGGAGACGGAGTTAATGACGCTCCGGCTTTAGCCTCAGCTGACTTTGGAATTGCAATGGGCGGAGCAGGTTCTGACGTAGCAATGGAGACTGCAGATGTGGTGCTTATGTCGGCAGAGTTGAGTAAGCTATCCTATGCCATCGGTTTAAGCAGAGCCACAGTCATTAATATGAAGCAGAATATATATTTTGCAATAGCTGTTGTCATGATGCTTATAGCAGGGGTTTTGCTGAAGCTTGTATTCCTGTCTTCCGGTATGCTTATTCACGAACTGTCAGTGCTGTTGGTTATAATAAATGCTATAAGGTTATTGGGATATAATAGGAAAAGGTAGATACCTTTTCCTTTTTTGGTTGGTTTTAAAGGAAAAAACATTTGAGTGTAGAAGTATATAATTGGATAAAAATTTATCAAGGAGGTATTCTATAGTGAGCAAGCTGAACCTGAACCAAATGGGCTTTGCAACTAAAGCCATACATGGGGGACATGTAGAGAATGAAGTAAGGGCATTGGCCACACCCATTTATCAAACCTCAACCTTTGGATTTGAATCTGCGGAACAAGGAGGCAGAAGGTTTGCCTTAGAAGAAGAAGGATATATATATACCAGACTGGGGAATCCTAACAGCACTGAATTTGAAGAAAAAGTTGCTTTGCTGGAGGGAGCAGAGGCAGCAATGTCAATGGGCTCAGGCATGGGAGCCATAACATCGGCTTTGTGGACTGCACTGAAGGCCGGAGATCATGTAGTGGCAGCAGAGACATTGTATGGCTGTACCTTTGCATTCCTAAATCACGGTGTAACAAGATATGGAGTAGAGGTAACCTTTGTAGATACAAAAGATCCCGAAAATGTGAGAAAGGCTATGAAGCCCAATACCAAAGTGGTTTATCTTGAGTCTCCTGCCAATCCAACTATGGATTTAGCAGACATTGAAGCCATAAGCAAAATTGCTCATGAAGTAGAAGGCTGCATGGTGTTTGTAGACAACACATACTGTACACCATATATTCAAAAGCCTATTGAGCTTGGAGCCGATGTGGTGCTTCATTCAGCCACCAAATATCTCAACGGCCATGGGGATGTAATAGCAGGAGTGGTAGCAGGCAAGAAGGAATTCATAGATCAGGTAAGACTATTTGGTGTAAAGGATATGACAGGTTCAGTTTTGAGTCCTTTCGATGCATACCTCATATGCAGGGGAATGAAAACCTTAGCCATAAGGATGGAGAAACATTGTGAAAACGCAATGAAAGTAGCAGAATTTCTGGAGCAACACCCTGCAATTGATAAAATATATTATCCAGGGCTCAGGAGCTTCCCTCAATACGAATTGGCGAAAAAACAGATGAGACTGCCAGGTGCAATGATAGCTTTTGAATTAAAAGGCGGAATAGAGGCAGGCAAGAAGCTGATGAACAATGTGAAACTGTGCACATTGGCAGTAAGCTTGGGAGATGCAGAAACCCTGATACAGCATCCCGCTTCCATGACCCATTCACCCTATACTCCTGAAGAGAGGGCAGCCAGCGGCATAAGCGACGGCCTGGTAAGGCTTTCTGTAGGGCTGGAGGATGCCGAAGATATAATCGCTGATTTGAAGGCAGTACTGGATACAATGATATAAAAATAAAGGCTTCCATCGGAAGCCTTTATTAACTTCTTTTATCCATATCTTCAATTCTGACGATAGTATTATATTCTACCTTTTCACCGTTGTATTCATCAAATAAAGCCAGTTCCGTTTTACGTGACAGACTGTATTCCTTTTCACCGTTGCCATAACCCATTACATAAGTAGGTCTCACCTCAGATATTTTCCACTGTCCATTTTCTTGTCTGAATATATATCTTTTGTAATACATTACATTAAATTTAGGTTCATAATGCTCATCCAACTGCTTTACAAAAACACTCTTTGTACCTTGATTCTCATTGCTATAAACCTTTGATATTTCAATGGGACCTAAAGTTGATGAGTCTTCAATAGGTATATCACCTACTTGATTATCATATTTTTCCCTGATTTTTTTCAGTTCTTCATCATCTATATTTGATATTTCATCTATGTTTATAGGATTAAGAATGAATTTATTTTTGATTTTAACATATAACTTTTTATCATCATATTTGCTCATATAATCATAACCAGTGATGAATAGAGGTTCTATATTCTTGGAGTAGTTGTCAAAGGTTATCTGGAGTGTCTGTAGCCAATATTCATTCTTTTCAAGCTCTATTACGCTTTTTATTATTTGCTCATTTTCATTTGTTGTACTGCAAGCAGCAATAAAAACAGATAATAGAATTATGAAAAGAAGCAGGGAAATTTTATTCCTATACATTAAGACACCCTCTTTTTATAGTTTTTATTTTACCTCAACTATCCAGCCTTCGGGAGCTTCTATATCTCCAAACTGTATTCCCACCAGGGTATCATAAAGCTTTCTTGTTACAGGACCGACTTCTGTCTCGCTGTAGAACACATGAAGCTTGCCCTTATACTCTATTCCTCCTATAGGAGTTATTACTGCCGCTGTGCCGCAGGCACCTGCTTCTGCAAACTCATCAAGATTATCTATGTATACATCTCTTTCTTCAACCTCCATTCCCAGATAATCTTTGGCTATTTGAAGCAGAGAATACTTAGTAATGCTTGGGAGTATAGAAGGAGATAACGGAGTTACAAATTTATTATCCTTGGTGATACCGAAAAAGTTTGCTGCTCCAACTTCTTCTATCTTTGTATGAGTTGCAGGGTCCAGATAAATGCAATCTGCAAAGCCTCTCCTGACAGCAAGTTCGTGAGGAAGAAGGCTTCCTGCATAGTTACCTCCTACCTTTGCAGCACCTGTACCATAGGGAGCTGCTCTGTCATATTCAGATACACAGAAATTTACAGGTTTCAAACCGCCTTTAAAATATGGACCTACCGGGGTGCAGAAAACTGAGAAGATGTACTCAGAAGCAGGCTTAACTCCTACATTATCTCCAACACCAATTATGAAAGGCCTGAGATATAATGTGGCACCGCTTCCGTAAGGAGGCACATAGGCTTCATTAGCCTTCACCACCTGAATACAGGCATCGATGAATTTATCTATGGGAACTTCTGGCATGAGAATTCTCCTGCAGCTTTCCTGCATTCTTATTGCATTTCTATCAGGTCTGAAAAGCTGAATTTTGCCTTCTTTTGTCCTATATGCCTTAAGTCCTTCAAAGCACTGCTGACCATAATGAATTGCAGTGGAGCCTTCGCTTATATGAAGTATATTATCCTCCGTCAATCTGCCTTCATCCCACTTGCCATCCTTCCAGTAGGATATGTAACGGTAGTCTGTTTTTATGTAATTGAAACCAAGCTTGCCCCAATCGATGTCAACGATCTTTCCCATTACTCATACTCCTTTCATTTCTTTCTAATAACATTATACACTATAATCTGGCAAATTTGCTGAAATATTAACAAATGTACAAGAAGAAAAAGGTAGGATATAATATAAATATATGGAAAAGGCAGGTGGTTAGGTGAAGGATTTTGCCCTTGGAGAGCTTTATCAGCAATCTATGGAGAGAGAATCAAAAAGAGCCCACGGCAGGTTTTATACGCCGGATTACATAATAGATTTCATGCTCGATAAAGTGGTTTCCAATATGAATATAATAGAAAAGCCTTTTGTTAAAATACTGGATCCTGCTTGCGGATGCGGTTTTTTCCTTATAAAAGCATATGATTTGCTAAAGGAGATATTAAGAGCAAATCTTAAAGAGTTGAGACAGAAATATTCTGATGAAATCTATGAGATAAATATAAATGGACATATAAGAAGAATCAATGGTGAACAGTACTGGCAGGAGGAAAACCTTCATTATCACATACTGAAACACTGCCTTTATGGAGCCGACACAGATAAGGATGCTCTGTGGCTTTGTTCCGCCAGTCTTTTAGCAAAGGATAAAAGCGGTTATGATGATGAGCTGAATATAGTCTATTGCGACAGCCTTTTCCGTTGGGAGAAATATTATTGCAAGGAGCAATTGATTGAGGAGCTGAAAGAACCCAGGCTGGTTTACGGTGTGAAAAACTATAGAAGCAATATCATAGAATACGTTACCAGAGACAGGGCAGAGGAGATCCTGAAAAATAACGTATTCTGGTCCAACAAATATGATTATATAATTGGGAATCCTCCTTATGTGGGGCATAAAGAATTAACCATAGAGTATAAAAAATGGCTGCTGGATGAGTATAAAGAAACATTCAAGGATAAATCAGATCTTTCCTACTGCTTCTACCAAAGGGCATTGGAGGCAGCTCAGGACAGGGGTGTAATAGGCTTCATATCCTCCAGATATTTCATGGAAAGCCCTACAGGCAGAAATTTGAGAAGATACCTGAGGGATAATTGCAGAATAAACAATATAGTTGATTTCTACGGAGAGGAGATATTCCCCGGAGTGAGAGTGGCTTCAGCAATATTTTTTATATCCAATGAAGATGGGAGTAATAATGAGATAGAAATATGGAAATATAAAGGCAGCAAATCGATAAATCTGGAGATTAAGAATTTTGATATATTCAAGGTTAATCAGGATAAGATATCAGAAGACAGATGGATTCTGATTCCCGATGAAGAGAGAAGAATATTGGAAAGAATTGAGAACACCTGTAAAAAGAGGCTGGGGGATATAGCAGAAAGCTTCCAGGGAATAATAACAGGCTGTGATAAAGCTTTCATAATGGATGACAACACAATAAAAGCCTTAGGAATTGAGAAGGAATTGATTAAGCCTTGGATAAAGAACAGCCATGTTGAAAGGTACAGGGTAAGAAACAGCAATTTGAAGCTTATATATTCTGATCTGATAGATGAACCTCTGAAATATCCTAACAGCATTATGCATATAGAACAATACAGGGAAAGGCTGGAAAACAGAAGAGAATGCAGAAAAGGCCTCAGACGCTGGCATCAGCTTCAATGGGGAAGGAAACCTGAACTGTTCATGAAGGAGAAAATTGTATTCCCCTATAAGAGCACCGGCAACAGATTTGCTTTAGACAGGAAGGGCTGCTTCTGCAGTGCGGATGTTTATTCCTTTGTATTGAAAGAAGAAGTGGAGGACTATACTCTTCCTTTCATGCTTGGTGTATTGAATTCCAGCTTGTATGAGTTTTATTTCAAGCTTTTTGCAAAGAAGATGGGGAAAGATATATATGATTATTATCCCAATACTGTCATGGACTTAAAAATACCTGATTATAAGGCTTGCAAAGATATAGAAACCATAAGCATGGAGCTCATAAAACTCTATGAAGAAGAGGCTGACAGAGATAGAATCTTTGCTTTGGAAAGAGAAATAGACAGCATACTTAAGGACCACTTTGCCATAAGAACCAGTTCCCTTTTACTCAGGTGATTGTGATCTTTGCAAAGGAAAATGAAATGATTTAATAAGGTGATGTTATGAACATACAGATTTTTGGAACCAATAAATGTTTTGACACAAAGAAAGCCCAAAGATTTTTCAAAGAACGTAATATAAAGTTTCAGTTCATTGATTTAACCATGAAAGGGTTGAGCAAGAGAGAGCTTGAGAGCGTAATAGCAGCGGTTGGATTAAATGAGTTATTTGATACCAAGGCTAAAAACTATGAAAAACTCAATCTCCATAAGATAGCCAATAAATCTATCAGGCAGGAATTGCTGCTGAACAATCCAGATTTATACAAGACTCCCATTGTGAGAAACGGAAAGCAGGCAACTGTAGGCTATAAGCCGGAGATATGGAAAACATGGGAATAAAAAATGAGGCTGATGACAAATTCATCAGCCTTTAACATTTTATTATGCTTTTTTCCTCTTCAAATAGTAGAATACAGGCAGGCCCAGCATGGTTATGCCTATTCCGATTATTGAATTCAATGGGGCATCTGCTATAGTGCTGTATATGATGTAAATGCCTCCAAGTATTCCCACGATTGGAGTTATGGGATAGAGAGGAACTTTATAAGGTCTTTTATCTGCAGGTATCCTTTTTCTTAATATGAATATGCTAAACACACCCATTACAAAGAATATCCAGAGAACAAATATGAGCAAGTCTGTCAGAGTGTTGAAGGTTCCTGAAAAAATATAAGCTATACCTAATATACCTTCCAGTATAAGGGCATTAGCAGGAGTACCGAAGCTTTTGTGTATCTTTGAAAGAAAATCTGAATAAGGAAGCTGTCTTCTTTCTCCCATGGCAAGGGGCACACGGGCACCGGTCATCAGATAGCCATTCATGGCGCCGAATACAGATATCATAATCCCTGCTGTTATTAATGCAGCACCAGCGTTTCCAAAAATCTCAACGGCAATATCAGATACAGGCCTGGATGATGCTGCGATGCTCTCTATAGGCATTACATTGAGCATTGCTATATTCATCAATGCATATACTAATGTAACCGATGTAACTCCCAAAACTATGGCTCTGGGCATTTCCTTTGCAGGGTTTTTCAATTCTCCTGCCATATTTGTAACACCCAGCCAACCGTCATAAGCCCATAAGGTACCAAGTATAGCAGCTCCGAAGCCTGCTCCTTCTGCTATTACAGGTACAGATCTGAAATCATGAGCTGTACCGGATATCAAGCCAAATACGATAATACCTGCTATAGGAATAAGCTTTCCGATGGTTGACATAACTTGAATTATTCCTCCGTATTTGGTGGATATTATATTCATTATTATTACAAATACCAATATGGCTACTGCCAGCAGTTTCTGCTGAAGTTCAGTCATAGGAATGAAGAATGTTGCGTATGTGGTAAAGGCTATAGCCAATGCTGCCCCTGAGGCGGGATAGGATATTACTGTCTGAACCCAGCCTAACAGGAAACCCCATACTTCTCCATATAATTCTTCAAGATATACATAAAGTCCACCTGTCTTTGGTATGGTTGATGCAATTTCTCCTACTGTAAGGGCGGAAGCTAAAGTAATAACGCCTCCGGCAATCCAGGCCAGCACTCCCATCATTGGAGAACCTGCATTACTGAATACAATTCCAGGCTTGAGAAAGATGCCCGAGCCTATTATCATACCTACTACCAATGCTATTGCTTCAACAAATGTTACTGATTTTTTCAGATTTTTGTCCATTATTTCATCTCCTGTCCATTAATAGTGCACAATAATATAAATATGTACAATAATACAGACATTAAATATAACATAGAATTAGTATTATTTGTCAACATGTAACTTTTACCATGTATCAGTTATTAAAAAAAATCAATATATATTGACATCTGATTAAATTACTAATATACTAGCTATAGTTATTTACTTAATTACTAAATTACTAAGTAAAAGAATTTAATGATAACAATATAAACTTGGAGGGATAGGATATGAAGATACCAACAACTTTGAAACATAAACCTGTCATTGTTTCGGAAAACTATGAAAATGTAGATGGCAGATATGCATACAAAACAGATGCAAAGGGATTGTCATTGGGGTTAGCTCAATGGAACGATAGAGGCAAGGTGGATATTTCAGCCAAGGTATGGAGGTATACCGGCGAAAAATGGTCAAGACAGTCAGAAGAGCTTCCTTTACATAGAGTCCTTGACCTGGCCATACTTGTTTGCAGAGCAATGCAGCATTTCAGGGATGCCTATCGGTATGAGAAGCTTTATGATCCGGAAAACCCTGTAATAGACAGAGTTGGGCTGCAGGGGGATGCTATGACTGTTGCAGTATGCACAGACAATGAAAAGATTGATGAGGATATTAAGCTTTTCAGCCAGGCCCTCAGCAATGATGATGAGCTTATAGGCGAGAGGTTGTTTGTTTTGTCAAGAATATTAAAGGAAATGGGGTATTAGTTTATGGCTGATGTAATTAAAGAAGTGAATATTTCACCCTTTCTGGATGATGAGGGCAGAATAAAGCAGTGGCCTGCGGCCAGCAAGACGAAGATAGCAGTTGTTGGTTATCTGGCAGGCAAATTTGATAAAAACAGGGTTTATAATGAGAAAGAGGTCAATGAGATAATAAATGAATGGCATACCTTCAATGATTATTTTTTGCTGAGAAGGTCACTTATTGATTATAAGTTTATGGGGAGAACCCGTAACGGGACAGAGTATTGGGTTATATCAAATGATGATGAAGAAGGTGAAAGCTGATGGACAGAAAAAAAGAGCTTAAAGAGTGGTATAAGCAGATGAAGCCTGATATGGGCATATTCATAATCAGATGCAATTTAAATAACAAATGCTATATTCAGGCAACCCATGATTTGAGAGGTACGATGAATGGCACAAGAGTCAGGCTTGGCGCCAACATGCATCCTTGCAGAGAATTGCAGAAGGAATGGAAAGAGTATGGTGAAGAGAATTTTACTATTGAAATACTTGAACATCTTGAGTATGACAAGGATGAAACCAAAACAGACTACAAGGATGAGTTAGCAATTTTGCATATGATTTGGGAAGAAAAATTGGCCAAGGAAGGCCTTGAGCTATATAAGAAGAGTATTTAGTGCCATGAATTGAAATTGGATAATTATTGAAGCTATTAGTTACACCAGAGATGGGAGAGAACGCACACATATGAATAAAAACTGGAAGAAAAACATAGTACTTTTTTTGGCCAGTCAGGCCATATCTCTTTTTGGATCATCCTTGGTCCAGTATGCCATAATGTGGTTTATTACGCTGGAAACAAAGTCGGGAGTAATGATGACAATATCTATCATATGCGGTTTTGTGCCTAACTTTTTTCTTGCACCTTTTGCAGGTGTATGGGCTGACCGATATAGCAGAAAACTGCTTATTATCCTGTCAGATTCTATGATAGCAATAGCTACTCTTATTTTAGCCATATTGTTTTTTATGGGGTACGGTTCAGTATGGTTATTGTTTGGAATGTCCGCAATACGTTCTATTGGATCAGCAATTCAAGTTCCAGCTATTGGGGCATTTATACCTCAGATAGTGCCTGAGGATAAGCTGACCAAGGTGAATGCAGCAAACGGAAGCATACAATCTTTGATTATGCTGGTATCACCTATGCTCAGCAGCGTACTGCTTACTATAACTGATATTGAAGCCATATTCTTTATCGATGTTATTACTGCAGCCATCGCAATTTTTACGCTGCTTTTGTTCTTGAATGTGCCGGCTCATGGAAAGGCGTTGGAAAAGCAGAAAGTTAACTATTTTACAGACTTGAAGAAAGGCTTCATATATATAAGCAGCCATGAGTATGTGAAGAAGTTCTTTCTATTTGGGGCCATATTCTTTTTCCTTATTGCACCTGCTTCATTTTTAACACCTCTGCAGGTAACGAGAACCTTTGGCGAAGATGTAAAGAAATTGGCGGCAATTGAAATGATTTTTTCAATTGGCATGATGACTGGTGGTATGATCATGACCTACTGGGGTGGTTTCAAAAATAAGATTCATACCATGACATTGTCCAGTCTGATTATTGCAGCATGTACTGCAGCACTTGGGTTAGTTCCCTCTTTCGTGCTGTATCTGGCAATTATGTGTCTGTTTGGAGTATCTGTGCCATTATTTAATACACCAGCAACTGTTTTGCTGCAGCAGAAGGTGGAAGAGGATTTCCTGGGAAGAATATTCGGTGTATTTGGTATGATATCAAGCTCCATGATGCCTATCGGCATGCTTGTGTTTGGTCCCGCGGCTGACATTATACCAATAGAGTTGCTGCTTGTTGGAACAGGTATACTGTTGTTCATTCTAAGCTTTTTCCTTATTGGAGACAAAGCACTGGTTGAAGCAGGGAAAAGTAATGCCTGATAATTATTAATATTATTAATATATTTTGTATACATGACATTTTTAACACATAAAGGTATAATAATAAAAGCAATTCTGCCTATGGACTAAATATATATTACGGAGAGTGGGAGTAAATGAATACAATTGTTATGGGACACAAGAACCCGGATACAGACTCAATGGCTTCGGCCATTGCTTTATCTTACCTGAAAAAAAGGACAGGCTCCAGTACCATCCCAGGTATACTGGGAGAGCTGAATAATGAATCAGAATTTGTATTGAAATATTTTAATATACCGAAACCTGAGCTTATCAATAATGTTAAAATACAGGTTATGGATTTGAATTACGAGAGAATAGAACCCATACCTCCCCATACTTCTATTCGCCAGGCCTATAGGATTATGGACGAAAACAACATAAAGACCCTTCCTGTAGTTGACGGCAATAATAGGTTATCAGGAATTATTACCATGAAGGATATTGCCATGGGTCTCATAAAAGGTGACTTCTATACCCTTAACACATATCTGGACAATATTGTTAAGGATTTGGATGGTGTTATTCTATCAAAGGGAAGCGACAAGGTTCATGGAAGAATCAGGGTTCTGGCTTTATATGAGGATTCCATAAAGGGTATTCTGAGAAAAGGGGATATAGTGATTGTTGGGGATCGGTATGCTGTTATTGAAGAAGCTATCAGGGCTGATGTGCAGCTCATTTTGATAACCGGCAACAAGGAGATACCCGGAAAATATATAGATGAGGCTAAGGCTAAATCAATAAGCATAGTCAAGGTGCCCATGGATACATATACCGTATCCAAGCTTATATGCCAGTGCAATACGGTAGAATCCATAATGAAATCAAAAAACATAATAAAATTCTACGAAAAGGAATATTTAGAGGACATTCAGGAAGAAATTATCCATACAAACTACAGATACTTTCCTGTAGTTGATGAAAATCAGCGTTTCTTAGGATTCATAGGAAGAAAACATATAATGAGTCCAAACAAAAAGCAGGTTATATTGGTGGATCATAATGAATATGACCAAAGCGCTGAAGGATTGCAGGAGGCGGAAATACTGGAAATAGTAGATCACCATAAGATAGGGGATATATCTACATCCATGCCCATAAGCTTCAGAAATATGCCTGTGGGAAGTACCTGTACAATTATATATAATATGTATAGGGAAAGCGGAGTAGATATTCCCTATGATATAGCTGGTTTGATGCTGTCGGGAATCATATCCGACACGTTGCTTTTCAAGTCCCCTACCACAACAGCAAAGGACAGGGAGGCAGTAGAAGAATTAAATAAAATTGTGGGATTGGATCTGGAGTCTTATTCCATGGATATGTTCAAAGCAGGAACTTCTTTGGAAGGCTACAGCATTGAAGAAATCTTCTACAGGGATTTTAAGGACTTCCATATGGAGCTGGGAAGAGTAGGCATAGGGCAAGTGTTTACCCTGGATATCGACAGTGTATTCAGCCGCAGGGATGATTTCCTGGATTTTATTGATAAGGTATATACGGATAAAGAATATTATCTCACACTTCTGCTGGTTACCGACATAATAAAGGAAGGTTCATATCTTCTGTACCGCAGCGCAAATTCAAGTATTATCCCTCTATCCTTTAATGTGGATCCATGCCAGGGAGTATTTGTAAAGGACCTGGTATCAAGGAAAAAACAGGTGATACCAAGAATTGCAGAGGCTATGAGGATGCTTAAATAACATAAAAACAAGGGCTTGTTTCTTTTACTTCTATTTGGGGTAAAGAAAACAGGTCCTTCTTGTTTTTAATAGTATGTTTATTAGAATATTTTTTTGCAAAATGCATACAATAAAAGTTGAACATTTTTTCAAAAAAGTATATAATAGTTCACATAACAAACGAAGGAGTGAGATCATGGAAAAGAAGCAAATGCTATATGAAGGCAAGGCAAAAAAGGTTTACAGCACTGATACTGAAGGCATATACATTGTTCAGTATAAAGACGATGCGACTGCTTTTAATGGTGTAAAAAAGGGAACAATTCTAGGAAAAGGAATAGTCAATAACAAAATGTCGAACATTATATTTAAGATGCTTGAAAGCAATGGCGTACCCACCCATTATATCCAAGAGCTGAACGACAGGGAAACCGCAGTGAAAAGCGTCAAGATAATTCCCCTTGAAGTTATAATCAGAAATGTGGCAGCAGGAAGCTTCTCAAAAAGATACGGAGTGGAGGAAGGAACTGCTCTGAAATCAACGGTTCTTGAATTCTGCTATAAGAATGACCAATTGGGAGACCCTATGATAAATAAATCTCAAATTTTAGCTTTGGGTATTGCTTCACAGGAAGAAATAGATGAGATTGAGAGGCTGGCATTCAAAATCAATGAATGTTTAACTGATTTTTTTAAGAAAATAGATATAAGATTGATTGACTTTAAGCTGGAGTTTGGAAAGCATAAAGGTGAAATAATCCTCGCCGATGAAATCTCACCTGATACCTGCAGACTATGGGATATAAATACCAACGACCATCTTGATAAGGACAGGTTCCGCAGAGACCTGGGCAGCATTGAGGAGGCCTATCAGGAAGTGTTGAGGAGAATTACCAATGAGCAATAAATATGAAAACCCTTTGATAACGAGATATGCTAGTGATGAAATGCAAAGCCTTTTTTCAAGTGATACAAAGTTTAAAACCTGGAGAAAACTGTGGATAGCACTTGCTGAAGTAGAAAAAGAATTAGGGCTTGATATAAGCGATGAGCAGATAGCAGAACTAAAAGCCAACGCAGAAAATATTAATTATGATGTGGCCCGGGCGAGGGAAAAGGAAGTGCGCCACGATGTGATGGCACATATTTTTGCATATGGAGAGCAGTGCCCCAAAGCCAGAGGCATAATACACCTGGGAGCCACTTCGGCCTATGTTGTGGACAATACGGATATTATACTGATGACTAATGGGATGAAGCTTATAAAGAAAAAGCTGGTTAATCTGATTTACAAGCTCTATGAGTTTGCCGACAAATACAAAGGATTGCCTACACTTGCTTTTACACATTTTCAATCTGCTCAGCCCACCACAGTAGGGAAAAGGGCAACTCTTTGGATATTGGATCTGCTCTTTGACTTGGAGCAGCTTGATTTTCAACTGGCAAATATGAAACTGCTGGGCTGCAAGGGTACAACAGGGACCCAGGCAAGCTTTATGGAATTGTTCGACGGAGACAGTGAAAAAGTGAAAGAACTGGATAGAAAGATTGCTGAGAAGATAGGCTTTAAAAGCACCTATCCCGTAAGCGGCCAAACATATTCGAGAAAGGTTGATGCACAGGTATTATGGGTTTTGAGCTGTATTGCTCAAAGTGCATATAAGTTTTCCAATGATATAAGACTCCTTGCCCATCTGAAAGAGGTGGAGGAGCCCTTTGAAAAAGGGCAAATTGGTTCGTCAGCCATGGCCTATAAGAGAAATCCCATGAGATGTGAGAGAATCGCATCACTTTCAAGATATCTGATGATTGATGCTCTAAACCCGGTGCTGACAGCAAGCAGCCAGTGGTTTGAGCGCACTCTTGATGATTCCGCTAACAAGCGCATAAGCATTCCTGAAGGTTTTCTGGCGGCAGATGCTATATTATCCCTTTACATAAATGTGGTTGAGGGTCTGGTAGTTTACCCCAGAATAATCGAAAAGCATCTGAATGATGAGCTGCCTTTTATGGCTACTGAAAATATACTGATGGCGGGTGTAAAAAAAGGCGGCGACAGGCAGAAACTGCATGAAGCCATTCGAATACACTCCATGGAAGCTGCAAACAAAATCAAGAATGAAGGCGGAGAAAACGACCTTATTGAGAGAATAGCAGAAGACCCTGTATTTGGGCTGACTATAGAGGAGATACGGGAAGCCCTCGACCCTGCAAAGTTTATCGGGAGAGCAAAGCATCAGGTAGAGGAGTTCTTATCATGTGACGTCAGGAAGGTCATAGAAGAAAATAAAGAATTATTGGGTATAAACGTAGATATTACGGTATAGTTGATTAAGAAAGTAGGGGAGATTTATGTTAACAGCAATAGTCGGTATAAATTGGGGAGATGAAGGCAAAGGAAGAATGGTGGACCTGTTGTCAGATGATCAGGATATAGTTGTCCGATATCAGGGAGGCAATAATGCAGGGCACACGGTAGTAAATGAACTGGGCAAATTTATATTGAACCTGCTGCCATCTGGCATATTGCGCCCCCATATAGTAAACGTCATGGGAAATGGCATGGTAATAGACCTTAAGCATTTATGCACAGAGATAGAAAAGCTTCAAAGCGCCGGCGTGAAAATATCATCGGATAATTTAAAGATAAGCGACAAAGCAGTGATATGCATGCCTTACCATGTACTTCTGGATTGCCTGGAGGAAGACCGTCTTGCTGAAAAGAAGTATGGTTCTACAAGGCGAGGCATTGCTCCCGCTTATGCAGATAAATATTTAAAAAAGGCTATAAGGACAGGCGATTTATTTGATGAAGATACAATGGCTGAAAAAGTATCTGAAATCGTTGCGTATAAAAACCTTACTATCAAGGGTGGTTATGGAGCGGATGAAATCAATCCTGCAGATGCATTGAAATGGCTCAAAAAATATGGAGATATGATTAAACCATATATCTGTGACACAGGAACATATCTTAGCGACGCAGCGAAAAACGGAAAGCGCATTATGCTAGAGGCACAGCTTGGTGCTCTAAGGGATATAGATTTCGGTATTTATCCATTTACCACTTCATCATCCACAATTGCGGCTTATGCTCCTATAGGTGCAGGCATACCCCAATATAAGGTGGACAAAACCATAGGCATAATGAAGGCTTTCTCTTCCTGTGTAGGGGAAGGGCCTTTCACCTGTGAAATGTTTGGAGATGAAGCTCATGCACTTCGTGAAGCCGGCGGTGAGTATGGTGCTGCTACAGGAAGACCGCGACGAGTGGGCGCTTTCGACGTTGTTGCATCCAAATACGGCGTCCGGGTGCAGGGAGCTGATGAAGTAGCTCTGACAAAATTGGATGTTTTATCATACATGGATAAGATTCCTGTTTGTGTTGCTTATGAAATAGATGGGATGAAAACCACAGACTTTCCGACAGGCGAAAAACTTCGCCGTGCAAAGCCTGTTTATGAGTATTTAGAGGGCTGGAAATGCGATATCAGCCACTGCAGAAAGATGTCCGACCTTCCTAAGGCTGCTGCTGACTATGTCAGATTTATTGCAGAAGCAGTAGAGTGCAATATTAAATATGTATCGGTAGGGCCGGAAAGAGAAAGTTATATTGAAATAAAATAAGTGGAGCCATCGGACTCCACTTATTTTATCGTTTTGCCTTTATGATAGTAGCTCATCATTATTGTATCTGGAACCATGCTTCCTCCGGTAGCCCATACAATATGAGAAGCATTATTCATTTTGCTGAGCAGATTCTTAGACTCTAAATATTCTCTTCCTTCAGGAGTAGACATAAGCCATCTTGGACCTGTAAAGCCTGCTGCAGCAGATGGTTCTATAAATATGTTTTCCGTATCTGCCAACATGGAGAGAAACTTATAAAGCTTACTGTCTTCTATGGTAAATATGCCGCTTAAAAGTTTATCCATGATTTTTCCGACGAAACCTGACGGTCTTCCCACTGCAAGACCATCGGCTTCTGTTATATTGTCTATACCTAAATCCTGAACGGATATTTTGTTATGGAGTCCAGTCATCATTCCCACTAACATGCAGGGAGAATGTGTAGGCTCTGCAAAGAAGCAGTGGACATTGGGACCAAAGATGGTTTTAAGGCCAAAGGTTACTCCTCCCGGGCCCCCTCCTACTCCGCAGGGGATATATACAAATAAGGGATGATTCCCATCTACTTCTATTTCCATATCCTTAAGCTGCTTTTCCAATCTCAATGCTGCCACTGAATATCCAAGGAATAAGTTTTTCGAATTCTCATCATCCACAAAGTAGCTTGAAGGATCCAAGTTAGACTGTCTGCGTCCCTCTTCAACAGCCTTGCTGTAGTCTGATTCATACTCTATGACAGTTACTCCCTTTCGTCTCAATAAATCTTTTTTCCACTGCCTTGCATCAGCTGACATGTGAACGAAGACCTTAAATCCGAGAGCAGCACTCATTATTCCTATACTTAATCCTAAATTACCTGTAGAACCCACTGCAATTTTATATTTGGAGAAAAACTCTTTAAATCTATCCTCTTTTAATATGCTGTAATCGCTGTCAAGGGTCAGCATTCCTTCTGTCAAGGCCAAATCTTCTGCATGTTTCAAAACTTCATATATGCCGCCTCTTGCTTTAATTGAGCCGGATATTGGTAAATGACTGTCGCATTTCAACAGAAGTTTACAATTAATCGGGCCATAGCCGCTTTTATCCATATGGATTTTCATATTGCTTATTTCTCTTAAAGGAGATTCAATTATACCTTTGCTTTCCTTTGTTTCGGGAAATATTGCCTCGATATATGGAGCAAAGCGCTTAAGCCTTTCTTCTGCTTCCATCATATCACTGATTGATAAATCTCCTATATTAGTAGCACCAGAGGGTTCGTATTTCGGATTTATCCACAATACTTCCCTGGTTTCTTTAATCTTATTCATTAGTGGATGCTCAGCAAAATTCATTTGGCAATCCTCCTTAACAAATAATTCAGATGGGAATTTACTTAATAACTACCAAGTTATCTTCTGCAGTAAGCTCCATTAATGATGCATTAACACTGAGTCCGTTTTCTATTGTGAAATCCTGATCCTTTTTAAGTATTAGGAAAATATATTTCTCTTCATCGGAAACCTTAAATTCAGTAAACTTATTATTTTGAAGGTTTTCTACAACCTCTTCCAGGCAATAACCGGTTTCTTTAGCATAGAGTGACAAAGGTCTGCCTACATATCTATAATGCCATGGTTCAAAGCTTATTTTGGTTTTTTTCACCTTATCCTCAGGATATCTTGGGATAAAGCCGTAATTCCAGCAATTTTCCTTCAGCCATGCATATTCTTGTGAATTATGGAATGTGTCTCCCTGAGGATACTCTAAGCTCAATATATCCAAGGCCATGCCGGTCTGATGCTCACTGGTGCCTGGATAGGCTACAAGCTTTGAGACTTCCTCATAAGGATCTGCTGCTCCTTTTCTTTCAGCCTCTTTATATCTGTAGTCAAATAAATTCTTCTGATCCTGATAGGATCTATATGTGCTGGTTATAACAAAACCCTTCACCCCATCTTCAACTGCTTTATCAAGCATGATTTTTAAATTCTGAAGGGTCTCTTTGTCCAACTGCATACCCTTGTTGCTTAAGATAGCTTGTACACCCTTTAAGGCAACGATATTTTCGATGTTGAAATCATCTGTTATGGTATGATCTCTGTTTATCAGTCTTGAATGAATATCTGCAGTCATACCTTCCAAGATATTTGTGTATGGTTTATCCTCCACCACAAATAAGAATTTTTTGTCATCTATTGAAAGTTCAATATCACTGGTTGTCCAACCTTTATCATTTATATAAAAGAGTTGACCCAAGTAATAGGTTGGTTTCTCATTTTCCTGTTCTACAATAAGCGAAATCATTCCATTTTCATCAGGCTTATATTCATTATTGAATTGAACATATACATCTGTCACATCATAATGCTCCATGAGCATGGATTTAAGGTTATTTACGCTTAAAGCAATTGCGTTGTCTGTCTTTTTTAGCTTTATAGTTTTACTGTCCAGCCTTATTTTATAATTTTTGCCTTCAAATATGGACAGCCACGTCATATCCTTGTTTTGCGATGCTATGACAATGGTGAAGGAAAGTATAATTATTATGATTGCTGCTGTGAATATGAATTTTTTTGATTTTCTGTTACTCATCTCTTTACCTGCCTTTTATTATATTTTGTCCATAAGAAAGCAATCTCCAGAAAGACTTTCTTGGTTATTAAATGCTTTAAGTAGATGCCTTTCTTATCAGTTTTAGTTTATGACAATTTTAAGGGTTATGTCAATGGAAAGCTTGTTATCAACTTATTGGTAAAATGCTATAATATATTTATAGGCGGACTATGCAGAGGAGTATTTTGTGAGGTGTATATATGGAAGTTTTAAGCAAATTTTTGGACCAATACATAAGAGATATTGATTACTATGAGAGGGCTTCAAAGCTATGTGCTCATATATGCGAAAATGAATTGGAAACAGCGGGTATTAGAGCCATTGTAACATATAGAGCGAAAAGACCTGACAAGCTTAAGGATAAGCTCATAAAGAGGAATGAAAAACGCAGGTACAAAAATATTGAAGAAATATATGAGGATATTGTGGATCTGGCAGGGGTAAGGATAGCCATATATTTCCCGGGAGATAAGGAGGAGGTTGAGAAGTTAATCAAATCAACCTTTGAAGTTGTTGAGGTGAAGGAGTTTCCTCAGGATCAGGAGCCAAATGGAGGTTCAGGCATATACAAAAAGGTTTTTTCCGGGTATCATGCAACCCATTATAGGGTCAGATTAAAGCCGGAGCATTATGGGGATGACAGGAAGAATTACTGGGATGCATTGATAGAGATACAGATAGCTACTGTGCTTATGCATGCATGGGCGGAAGTGGAACATGATTTGGTATATAAACCTTTAAGCGGAAAGTTATCCAGAGATGAATATGAAATTCTGGATGAGCTGAATGGTTTGATATTGTCCGGTGAGATTGCATTGAAGAGATTGCAGAAAGCATATAATGAAAGAGTCAGCAGGCAGTCTGTGCCTTTTTCAAACCATTTTGAGCTGGCAGCCTTCCTATATAACAGAATACAGGAGCTTTTAGGGAAGAAGGATGACGAAATAACAATGGGCAGAGCTGATATACTGTTTAACTTCCTGAAGCTCACCGGGATGGATAAGCCGGAGGATATAAATGAATATATTGAAAAAATACCAATGAAATCTGACCATATAAACATTGTTCAGCAATTGGTGGAGATAATTCTTGAGCATAACCCATCGTTGCTGGATAATTATCAGAAAAGCAAGGATATGACTGGACAGATGAGGGTCTGACATAAACTGGAATGTATTACCCAATTAAAGAATATAACTTAACCTCTTGTGCTAGGTAGTAAGATTTGATTTTAAGGAATATTATACCAACTAATAAGGGTATAAAATCCTTGCTAGATAATTTTGTGTGGCTTAATTAACCAAATACTAACTCTTTGATT